>Ga0207433_10000489_pt1 | contig 91824 bp, 87 predicted proteins | sample YelNatPaOPGAMG01_FD_187559 | JGI IMG/M metagenome (GOLD analysis project Ga0207433, IMG submission 187559) | Hot spring thermophilic microbial communities from Obsidian Pool, Yellowstone National Park, USA - OP-RAMG-01 (SPAdes) (version 3) | ecosystem: Environmental > Aquatic > Thermal springs...
ATATTTGCCCGGGCAAGAGGATGCAGGCAAGAGTTATGCAGATCAGAAAGGCTTTGAGTTCCTAAGCGATCTAAAGGTGGGAGAAGGATTTTGGCTGAGACTGAATAATCTCCAATCAGGAGAAGAATTGACCATCCAATAACAACACCTGCCACCACTTACGAAGTGTAAAACACTTCGTAAGTGGAACGGTTTACTACAAACCAGATGGACGGAACCAACGAAATAAACCAGATCAACGAGATAGACAAAGCCAATGAGACTGGAGTGGTCCCCGTTCGAACCGTACACACCTCTAACTTATTTTGCATCATCTGCATTCCATAGGTGATCTCATGTGAACCCAGCTTCATGCAAAAAACCCAAAATCGAAGTAAATATGCGCTCCTCAAGATTGCAGAGCTAATAATTTCAGGGGGTTATAGACTCCCTACTTTGTAAAATGCCACATAGTGTCGAAGAACAAAAGGGCAGCTTAATACGATCAGCCACTCAATGGTAGTTTTTGTGCATGTGCTTACGGAAATTCACACACGTAAGTACGAACAACCGTCAGGAGTACAGACTTGGTAGCTCTTCATGGGATAAAAAGCCACACAGTAATACGTGCTCCGGTCCCCCGCCTGGACAGTCAGTCCCATCCCCGCCAGGAGCGCGGCTAGCGCCATGCCGATCCATTTTGCCCTCATCAGGACCTCCTTGGTTTGAATGCCGCTTATTTTGCTTGGATCTCTTGCCCACAGGGTCTATACTGCCAACCATCAGGTCAAGTGATTTTCGCCAAAGTTGGAACCCGGCATGGACAACCCCCGCTGGGCTGAGATAAATGAACAGCATCGCCGATGTGTTCAAGATTTTGCAGTACCAACTGCGATGCAGCATTAGCAGTCAAGGCAATAAGGAGGTGGACCATGGCAAACGCTCTCAATCGGTGGTTCAAGTTGGAAGAGGCCGGCAGCACGCCGAGCAAGGAGATCATCGGCGGCATCACGACCTTCTTGACGATGGCATACGTGATCTTCGTCATCCCAGGGATGCTGTCAGACCCGGGCGTGGGCATGCCCAAGGAGGCGCTGATCACCTCCACCATCCTGGGTGCGATCTACGGTACGCTCGTGGTGGCCCTCTATGGTAAAGTGCCGTTTGCCATGGCCCCCGGAATGGGGCTCGGCGCCTACTTTGCCTATTCTCTTTGCATTGGCTCAGGCATAGCTTGGCCCGTAGCACTGGGTGCTGTGTTCCTTTCCGGGTGCCTGTTCCTCTTCCTGGGTATTCTCGGCATCCGGCGCATGATCGCTGCTGGCATTCCCGAATCGCTGCAACTGGCCACAGCCGCAGGCATTGGGCTGTTCATCCTGTTCATCGGCCTGAAGAACCTGGGCCTAATCACAGCCCATTCCACCACGCTGGTGACCATCGGCTCTTGGAACCCGACCCTGGCCTTGGGCTTGGTCGGCATCTTGATCTGCGGCGTGCTGGAAACCTTGAAAGTGAGCGGAGGCCTGTTGATCGGCATTGCCGCCACCACAGCGCTGGGAGTGTTGTTGGGACATGTGGCCGGGCCGTCTGGGGTGCTATCGCTTCCGCCCGGCATCCGCCCTATCTTGGGCAGGCTGGATATCCCTGCGGCGCTGGTGCCCGCTCTGATCGGACCGATCTTTGCGCTGATGTTCGTGGACATGTTCGACTCCATCGGCACGATGATCGCCTGCGGCAAGGACAGCGGCATCCTGGACAAGGACCCGCAACTGAACAAGCTGGATCGGGCCTTGAAGGTGGACGCCAGCGCCACGATGCTCGGCGCCGTGTTGGGCGTGCCGACCATCACCACCTACGTGGAATGCGTCTCGGGCATCACAGTGGGCGCGCGGACGGGTTTGGCCTCCATTGTCACCGCGCTCTGTTTCGCATCCGCTCTAGTGTTCTCGCCGCTAATCGCCATCGTCCCGGCTTTTGCCACGGCCCCTGTGCTGGTTATCACAGGCGTCTACATGTTCAAAAACATCCGTCACCTGGACTATGAAAGGCTGGACGAAGTGATTCCAGCCGTGCTGACGATGATTCTGATGCCCTTGACCTTCACGATCAGCGTTGGCATTGCTGCCGGATTCGTAAGCTGGACGCTACTGAAGATCCTGACGGGCCGCATCAGCGAGGTGAAGCCCAGCATGTGGTTCTGCACCGTGCTGGCCTTCCTCGCCTTGGCCGAAATGATGCTGCCTCACGGCCTGCCCATTCCCGGACGTTGATCTGGATTTTGCAGGTCCGGGTCTCTCCCTTGTGCTGAACTCCCACTGCCTGCAGTCCAATCAGCCACGATCAACCAGTTTATGAGGAACGTCTCCGTTTCTGGGCACTCTCCGCCAATCACTGGGAGAACCCATGATGGCCCGCCTCCATGGCCGCTACTTGAAATGCTTCTGGGTTTTGGGGGCTATTACGATATGATACAAAGAATGGGTGGCGCTGAAACTTTACACTTGAGATTGGGCAGGATGATACGGCTTGGAACCTTAAAAAGTAGGCAATAGCGCGTTGATGATGCCTCAAAATATATCTCCATGGCATATTCTTACACGGGTCTCCTGCATAGTTAACTTATATGCGAGCCGCAATTAATAGTGAGTAAAATCGCTTCCCTCAATCCTTATCCTAGTTGCCTGGGTTAGCCTTCAGGGCCTGCAACCACATTGGGCATCCAGTACATCCCGTAAACGAAATATGCACACACATACACGCTCTTGCGGAACATAACTTCCGATCGAGCTGTTTTTCCTTTCGATGCGTGGCATGCCTTGATCTCCATCCTCCTGTATGTTTCTGTTTCAGTGATAACACGCCTGGGTACCGTGCCTTCCACCCGTAGCAATGGAAGTATCTTCCCCAGGAGCTACGGCGCAACATTCGGAATATCCTGCATACAAAAATCGCTCTTATTACATGGCGGTAATTAGTAACTGCAGGAGCGCAGGTAAGATACGTTTTAGTCAATCAAAAGTTCTGGAGCTGCCCCTGATGGCCTGTTCAGCTTCAAAATTTGGCAAAATACTGTACCGAATAAAGAACAGGTCAGTTCTATTTTTTACTCAGCATTTAGCTCGCTGCGTAGGAACTCGATTACTTTGGGCCAGGAACGGTCTGGTACAACATTAGTCTGTTTGCCAAGCCAAGCCATGGCACGCTCAATTGTCTCAAGGTGGATATTCTGTAATGTAAGCAGCAACTCATTTGCCCCTAAATAGGCAAGGGCTAACGTAGGTAGACGAGTCTTTGAGGCTATGGCCATCGCCCATCCTTCTTTGTATCCACCCTCTGAACCATCTAAGACGATAAGCGATGGCGTGGGCTTGTTTATCTCTTTTCGCTTAAAAAATACTCCTGTGACCTCTCCAGTAATTTCCTCTCGGTCCAGATCAATCCTGCTAATTCGATCCTTGACCGCCTCGTCCATAATGCCTACAGGATAGAACTAAAAGGAGAGAGCATGAGAAAAAAGCATCAGATAAAGATACCAGAGATGGTAAAATAGGAAAAGGAGGTGGCCTTAATAAAATAAGAATCACTGGCCTTGATAAATAAGAACAGCTGGCCTTGATAAATAATATTCAACGGCCAGATTGATAAGAATGGGCACATGTCCACAGTACCTGCCCCATCCGCACGAAATGAAGCGTTAGAGGACCAGGTATTTCCAAACTGGTCCTTTCCGTTTACATTCAAGGAAACATTTTGTCCGGCAGAAAGCCCTCTAACAGCTATACTTATTGGGTCACCTATTAATACCTGTTGTGGGAATACTTTAAGTTCAGGTTCCATGGATCCTCCCTTCATCGTGGTTGTGCAAAAAGCAATAAATATACCAAACAGGAAGATAATGGTCACAGCTATTGTGGCATGTCTGTTCAATCCCTGGCATCCCACCATTTTGCACACTTGAAAACTGAAAAACTGTTGAGCATATCCCATTAGTTTGTTTCGGTAACTTGAAATTAACCAGAAATTTTTCATAAAATCTCCCTTTCGATTATTAGCATAGGCAGGTTGAAATCTTAGCCTTTTGATAGAAAGAATAGGAAACGTTCTTTTTTGTGTCAATAATATTTTGCCACAAAATATAAGGGGGTGCGATCATAGGCCGGTCTCTTTAATTTTAATGATCTTGAATATCCATTCTCCATTCCATAGAGGCGCCTTCAAAACAGGCATTTTCGATGAATTGAGACTAAGCTTTCTCCCATCGCAAAGACAAGCATGAGGCATTCTTAAGTTTGATCTCCTTTTAGTTAAAGAAAGAATTGGAAAAACACAGCCCTTCAAAGCTTAGCCTTTAATCTTCTTTTGGGTTTTTCCTTGCAAAGAAATAGACAAGAGAAACAGGATGACCCAGGCCATCCATGCCTATCCCATAACCCTAATGAACTTTTGGACGGAATTGAAGACATGGGTCAAAGTAAGCGGGTAGGTTTAGGTTGGGATTGATTTGGAATACCTGGCGGATTAAGATCCCACCAAGGTGGGAAGGAATGGACCACAGGGAGATAAGGAGAGAGCTTAGAAATAGGCTCTTGTCAGGGCCGCTCTACACCATTCCTTTGGGCTGGGAACCCTTAAAACTGATCGGCCCTCTTTTTTCACTTCTTTTGGATCTGGACAAGCGTGTGAGGTGGCATGCGGTGAGCTCCATGGGCTTGGCAACGGAGATGTTGTTCAAGGAAGATGAGGAAAAGGCCAGGGTTGTATTGAGGCGACTTATGTGGCACTTGAATGACGAGTCAGGAGGGATCGGATGGGGCTGCCCTGAGGCGATGGGCGAGATACTTTATAGGGTTAAGGCCCTCTCAAAGGAATTTTCCAAGATATTGGTGTCTTATGTCTACGAGGACCAGAATTATCTGGAGTATCCTCCTTTACTCCAGGGTGCCTTTTGGGGGATTGCCAGGGTCTCCAAGGCCCATCCCCAGGATGTGATGGGTGCAAAGCAGAGATTGGTGGAGGAGGTGAGGGGAAAGGATCCACTCTTAAGGATCTATAGCCTGCTTGGCCTTGGAAACTTTAACACGGCCTTGGGATCGGAGGAGATTCAAAATCTCCTGGAAGACAAAAGGGAATTTGAGATATACTGGGATGAGAGGTTTCAAAACCTCAGTTCAGGCCTTTTGGCCAAAAAACTATTGGAGGAGGGAAAATTGTTATGGAACCGGTAAAACTCAAGGAAAATATTTATTGCCTGCCTGCCATTGACTGGAACATTAGGGACTTTCATGGATATAGCACATACCTTGGATCCACCTATAACGCATATCTTATCTTGGATGAGAAGGTCACCTTAATAGACACCGTTAAGAAGGGTTTTGAGGATGATCTGCTCTCCGGCATAAGTAAGATCATAGACCCAAAAAAGATAGATTATGTCATTAGTAACCATACAGAGATGGACCATTCCGGTGGACTTCCAAGGATCGTGCACAAGATTGGGCAAGACAAGCCTGTATTTTGTTCACAGATGGGATTTAAAAACCTCCAAAAGCACTACCATGGTGGCTTAAATCTGAAGCAGGTAAGTGATGGAGAAGAACTAAACATTGGATCCAAGACCATTAAATTCCTTGAAACAAGGATGTTGCACTGGCCTGATAGCATGGTCTCCTATTTGGTGCAAGATGAAATCTTATTTTCAAGCGATGCCTTTGGCCAGCACTACGCAAGTATGGAAAGGTTTGACGATGAGGTGGGAGACCTTATCATGCCTCATGCAAAGAAGTACTTTGCAAATATCTTATTGCCATATTCACCGTTGATCTTGAAACTTATGCAGAGGGTACAAAGTCTCAAAATTAACTTCAAGATGCTATGCCCAGACCATGGCATCATATGGAGAAAAGACCCTACAAAGATAATAAATGCCTATGTGGAATGGGCAAAACAGGAGCCCAAAAGAAAGGCAATAGTGGTATATGATACCATGTGGCATAGCACTGAGATGATGGCAGAGGCCATCTCTGAGGGCATTTGGGAAGAGGGGGTTGAGGTTATACCTTTCCACCTAAGGGCCTCCCACAGGAGCGATATTATCACCGAGTTATTGGATGCAAAGGCCCTTGCGGTGGGTTCTCCCACCCTGAACAATGGGATCTTCCCCACTGTTTCAGACTTCTTGACTTATGCCAAGGGCCTTAGGCCACAAAACAAGATAGGAGTGTCCTTTGGGTCCTATGGCTGGTCAGGAGAGGCTGCAACCCTCATATCCAAGGAACTGGAGGCTATGAAGGTTAAGCTTATTCAGGAGCCATTGAAGATACAGTATGTGCCAGGAGCAGAAGGCATTAGGTCTTCAAAGGAATTGGGCAAGGTCATTGGAAGGGCGGTGAAGGAAGGTACCCCATAATTTGCTCCCAAAGGCTTTTGGAGCATGATCCATAAATAGGGGGTGGGCCATGGAAAAAAAGGAAAACGAATCCAAGTTAGCTTCACTGTTGAGGCTTCTCAAATCCTATGGAAGCCTTGCAGTGGCATTCTCGGGCGGTGTGGATAGCACCTTCTTGGTGGCTTGTGCAAAGAAGGCACTGGGAGAGGGAGTTCTGGCAATTACTGCAAGGTCTCCCATACACCCCAAAGATGACCTAAACTTTGCAAAGGCCATGGCCCACGAACTTGGGGTGAGACATATAGTCCTGGATACGGAGGAACTGGAAGACCCAAAGTTTAGGGAAAACACGAAGGATAGATGTTACCATTGCAAGAAACATATCTTTGAAAAGATTGTGAAATCAGCAAAGGAACAAGGCATAAACACAGTTGCCCACGGCATTACCTTAGACGACCTAAAGGACCATAGGCCTGGAATTAAGGCTGCTGAGGAGATGGGCATAGTTGCACCTTTAGTGGAGGCAGGTTTTACCAAGAAGGATTTGAGGGCCAACATGAGGAACATGGGGCTGGTTGGCTGGGATAAGCCTGCCTCCCCTTGCTTTGCATCCCGCATTCCCTATGGCCATGCAATAACCCTGGAAAAGATCGGCCAGGTTAGAAAGGCAGAGCGTGCTTTGAAGTCCTTGGGATACAAACTGGCTAGGGTGAGAAACTGGGATGGTATGGCTGTGATAGAAGTGGATCCGTCAATGCTCACCAAGCCCGTGGAGCTGAGTCAAAGGAAGCTGATCGTGGAAGAGCTAAAAAAAATCGGCTTTAAGGTGGTTGCCTTGGATCTGGAAGGCTATGAATCTGGAAAGCTAAACAGGTTTTAAGGAGAGAGGAGTTGGAAGAACCCAAATGGATCAAGGATTTTAGGCTAAAGGATGTGCAAAAAGGCTATACCTTGGATCTGGATAAGGTGGTGGACCCTGCTCAGACCATAGAGCTTGCAAGGGATCGGCTCAAGAGATTTGGAAACAGGATACTGAGGAGAACCATCAGGATTGACGGCAACAGACTAAAGATCCCGGTCTACTTTAGCCTCTGTGGGATAGAGGCAGAGGATGTAATCGGCACAAAAAAGCAGATGGGAAAGGGAGGGAGTGTTAAGCAGGCAGAGGCAAGTGCACTGATGGAACTGGTGGAAAGGTATAGCCTCTTTAGCTTTGTAAAGGATCCCAAGAACTTCTTTTTAGCCACCTATAATGAACTGGATGGATCAGGGGCTCCGATCCTGCCTATACAAGAGATTCAAAAGGCAGTGGGAGATGAGGATCCACCTCTTATGGTCTTGGATGCCTTCAAGGAGATACCTTTGAGGTGGACATGGGCACTGGATCTTGTGGCAGGGAAAGGGGTTTTAATCCCCTTTGACTGGTTTTGGACCATAAACGAATACAATGGCTCTTCTTCTGGAAATGTAAAAGAAGAGGCCATATTGCAGGGTATTTGTGAAGTGGTGGAAAGGCATGTATCTGCAGTTATAAGCAACCATAAGATCAATGTACCAAGGATCATTTTAGAAAAGGTGGCAGATGAAAGTGCTAAGGAACTGCTCCAAAGATTTTATGACATCGGCGTAAGGTTGTATCTTTGGGATTTTAGCCTGAACACAGGCATCCCAACCGTGGGAGCCCTGGCGTATGATCCCAGCACCTTTCCCCATAGAAGTGAGATAGTCTGGACTGCAGGCACCACCACCTCCCCTCTAAAGTCCTTGGTGAGGGCACTCACAGAGGTGGCACAATTGGCAGGGGACTTTGATACACCATTGAGGTACATTCCCAGTGGGCTTCCAAAGCCCAAGGATCTGAAAGAAGTGGATTTTATCATTGCCACTGATGAAGTTTGTGAGATTTCAGATCTTCCGGATATCTCTCACCCAAATCTGAAGGTGGAGATAGAAAGGGCAGTTTCCAACCTCATGAAGATTGGATTTAAGACTTTTGTAATAGACATCACAAAGGATGAGCTATCTATCCCTGCTTTCTACACCATAGTCCCTGGTGCCCAATTTAGGGAAAGGGCCCACGGTAAGATGGGATTGTTTGTTTTTAGAATGTTGTATGAAAATCTTTCCCAGGAAGAAGCTCTCTTGAGATTTCAGACCCTGGAACGATTTTTGAGCAAGGAGCCCTATGTTTATTTTTATGAGGCAGAGGCTTTGAGGTCTCTAAACAGGCTGAAGGAATCCTTGAATATGTACGACAAGGCAATTCAACTATCAGAAGGCAAATTTGACAAGGTGATTGCCCTAAGTTATAAAGCCTTGGCGCAGAGGGATCTGGGACTTTATGAGGATGCAATTCAATCTCTAAATAATGCAATAGCCTTGGATAGTGAAAACTACGAACTTTTTAGTCTGCTTGGGACATGCTATTACAAGGCCAATAGATTTGAAGATGCAATATATCAGTTTATGAAGGCATTGGAGATCAATCCAGGTTCGGCCATAGACTATGCGAATATCGCAACAAATTACCTGAAGCTTGGAAGAAAAAAGGATGCTATGGACTATTACAGTATGGCCTTGAAGATTGACCCAGACCTGGAATATGCAAGGCAAAGGATGGAGGAGATCCTGGGGCAGTAAGGATTTTCCTAAAGGCTCAGTGGCCAGGCCAAGCTGGACCAATAAGTTAAACGGGCCTACACATACTCCTTGACACAAGCCCAAGGCCGTGTTTTTATACCCCCACATGGGCCGTTAGCTCAGTCGGTAGAGCAGCGGACTTTTAATCCGTTGGTCGGGTGTTCGATTCACCCACGGCCCATATCTCCCCTAGAAAATGTGGTCCCAATGAGTACAATTTGCAGCTCATACTGTGGGCTGCCTCTGACTTGACGTTGTGTCGTAGTTGAATTCAAGGAATCGCCATCATCGTAAGGTTAACCCCGCCAAGGCAGGGTCAAGGGGTGGACTTTTTCCTGGGGGATATGCCTGAGTGCGGGAGCACTGAGCAGGGGGTATCCAATTGGGAGAAAGTTTCATTATGGTGAGTAAGCCCAGGCCCAAGAAACCCATTGGGAGCTGGGTTATTGGAAATTAGTTGATCTCAATTCATCTGGTATGCAATAATCCGAATATTGAAAGATTTTGCGAGTGTTAGCCAATCACCCATAACCTTGACCTAAGGCCAAAGGGCTGAAGCCTCAAAGAAAGATGCATCCTTGGCACAAGAAGAGAGGGCAGGGCTTATGCCTTAGGTGCATAAAACACAGGAGGAAGGGATGAAGGTAAACAAGATAGATCACCTATGCATTGCAGTGAAAGACTTAGAAAGTGCAAAAAAGATCTGGGAACCTGTCTTGGGAAAAAATGGGCCGGATGACTCCTATGTGGATGAGAGGGAACAAATCAGGGTGGCCCGCTATATGATTGGGGAAGTGGGGTTTGAGCTCATGGAATCCACCACACCTGACGGTCCTGTGGCCAAGTTTGTGGAAAGGCACGGAGAGGGGTTTATGCTCATAAGCCTGAATGTGGATGATACGGATAAGGCAGTTGGAGAGCTGGAGGAGAAAGGTTATCCAATCATTCCCGATCCTTCAGGGGAAAAGCTGAGGCCTTTTAGGGATTGTAAGTTCGCCTTTGTCCACCCCAAAAAGATGACGGGTGTTCTTTTGGAGATCATTGATTACAAGTGGAAAGAGCTACAGAAATAGGAGTCTGAGATGGTATACGGACATCCTGGATATACCTTGGAGGTGGATCTCTCCACAGGTAATATTGAAAGGGTTGAAACAGACCCTGAAGAAACAAGGCTTTTCTTGGGAGGTCTTGGGGTAAATGCAAAGATCCTGTGGGACCGTGTCCCTCCTGAGGTAGGTCCTTTTTCAGAGGAAAATCTCTTGCTGTTTGGCCCTGGTCTGTTGGTGGGCACACCTGCCACGGGTGCCAATAGGACCATCATATCTTCCATCTCTCCTCAAACAGGGCTTATGGCCTTTTCCATGATGGGAGGGTTTTGGGGACCGGAGCTCAAATATGCAGGTTTTGACAAGGTGGTCATCAGAGGCAAGGCCCAAGACCTTGTGTATTTGTGGATCCACAACGGAAAGGCAGAGATAAGGGATGCAAGGCACCTAAGGGGCATGAGTACATATGATACTATGACTGCCATAAAAGATGAGCTAAACGAACCCCATGCCCAGGTGGTCTCCATAGGTTTGGCAGGAGAAAACAGGGTCTATTTTGCCTCCATAGAAAGCTCCAAGAGCAGTGCAAGCAGGTTGGGGTTGGGTGCCATAATGGGATCCAAGAATCTGAAGGGGATCGCAGTTAGGGGAACCATGGACATACCCCTTGCAAGGCCTGAAGAGTTTTTTGCCTTTTGTTCAAAGGTCTTGGAAGAGATCAAACACAGGTTCCAAAACCCTATAAAAGGGGTTCAGCCCATAAATGCCTATTTTGGTGCTCCCCAAGAGATGGCAGTGGATGACGAGGCGTGGCATACCACCAATTTTGCCTGGGGAAATGCCAGGATAAGGAGAAAGGATTTCTGGACCGAGAAGATCGAAAAGGAATGGGCAGAGACCATGAGGAGTGCAAGGAAGCGGCTCATAAGTTGTTATAACTGCCCAAACAGGTGCTCTGCCATAGTGGAATTGCCCGGGTTCCCTTCCTATGTGATGAAGTGTTTTTCCAAGCTCACCTATGTAATGGCTGCCATGGTTGATAACCTGGATTTTGGTTTCAGGATTGCTGCCAAGGCCCAACACTACGGTCTGGACGGATATACCACACCCCAGGTGATGGCCTTTGCCTTGGAGCTTTATGAGGCAGGTATACTCACAGACAAGGATATGGATGGGATGCCAAAGGACAAAGAGGGTAGATTCTTTTGGCTCCTGGATAGGATTGCCAAGAGGGAAGGGATAGGAGATGTGCTGGCAAAGGGGGTGTATTGGGCCGCCCGTGAGATAGGCAAGGGGGCAGAGGCCTATGATCACAACACCATAAAGAAGCACGAACAGATCCCCATAAAACTGGGGATGCTAAATCCCATCTACTTCCTGATGTGGGCAACGGGAGAGAAGGCCAACATCACCCAGATAGAAGGTCAGATCCCTCAGCATCCTTTGAAGAAGGAAGAGAGAGAGGAGTTTGTAAAGAACTGGATCCAGATACCCAAGGGAAAGGAAGAAAGATTTAAGAAATTCGTTTTGGAATGGGGAGATCCTGGTAATCAGTTCCCCTTCTATCCACCTGTGGATCTCATATGTGAATTGGTGGAATGGCAGGAAAACATGCACTATATAGACGATTCATTGGGGCTTTGCGCAGGACTGAGCTCCTTTGCCTACAAGCCTCCCTATCATATCCACAACCTTCCTGACCTCATAAACTTTGCCACAGGCATCCCCTATGACGAGGATCAACTGTGGGCAACTGCAAACAGGATCAGGAACCTGGTGAGGGCCAATAACATTAGAAGAGGTCTCAGGAGGGAACACGAACGTCCACCGGAGGACCATTGGAAAAAGAGATTCCCAGAGTTGGAGGCAAAGCTCTTGGATGAGTATTACAGTTACAGGGGTTGGAACCAGCAAGGCATCCCCAAAAAGGAGACCTTAAGCTCCTTGGGGCTGGAATATGTGTACAGGGATTTTGTAAAAAGGGGTATTTTAGAGGAGGCTTGAATGCACGCCCACGAGGTGTTAGACACTTCGTGGGCTTAAAGGTTAGTTTCATCTAATCCTTGAAGCAACAGAATAGCTTTCCTTCCAATATTGCCACCCTGTCGTTTAAGAATCGTGCGTTGAAGCCTGCATTCTTGAGGATGTTGTAGGCCATTTCAGCCCTCAGGCCTGTGGCGCAGTGCACGATAATCTCTTTGTCCTTGGGGAGCTCGTTCAAACGAGACTGCAGTTGATCCAAGGGTATGTTTTTTGCCCCCTCTATGCTCCCTGCAGAGTTTTCTTGTTGGGTCCTCACATCCAGGATCAGCTTGTTTTGTGGTTTTGTCTTTACGATGTTTACAAACTCATCCCCTGTGATTTCACCCGGCTTTGGCCTTGGGATATAGAAGATCTTGGTCTGGACCAGGTCCTTCTGAATGGGGAGATTTTTGGAAAGCCATGCCTTAAAACCACCTTCCAATATACCCAAGTTTTTGTATCCCCAGGAAGAAATCTCTTTGTAAACATTAGCAAGCTTATCCAGATTGGTGTCTTCATGGTAGAGCACGATGGGTGCCTTTAGGTCCACAGGAAACTGCGTCCTTTCCTGAGGGATTTGGGCCAGGTCAATTGCCACAGCGCCTTGGATATGGCCTGCCTTTGCCGCTTCAGGCCCCCGGGTATCTATCAATACCACATAACCCAATGTGGATCTTACAAACTCCGGGCTTGTAAGTAGAGGAAGCCCCGCTGCCTGCCACGCAGGTATGCCATCGTGAAATACCTTTACATTGGTGTAACCCTCTTTGGCTGCCAACCTGGCTGCCATGGGAGAGAGCACTCACCTAACTCCTAAGCAATAGAATATCACAAGTTTGTCTTTCTCCTTTGGAAGGGCTCCCAACATCTCCTTCATCTTTGGAAATGGGATGTTTATGGAGGTGGGGATATGGCCAGCCTGGTAGTGATTCTCAGGCCTTGAGTCCACCAACACATAGTTTCCTTTTTCAGGGCCCTTTGAGACCAATTCCTTCAGTTGCTCCAATTTCATCAACTGAGACTCTGGTACCTCAAACTTTGGCTTGGCTATAAATTCCTTAGCTATGGTTTCATCGCCCTTCTTTTCTACCTTTACCAACACGGCAAGGCCTTGTTTTGCTTCTTCCAATTGGCCCAGATTCTTGAGCTTGATCCCTTCTTGAATCCTCAACACATGGGTGGCATCCCCTGTATCAAGGGTGAAGGTACCTGCCTTTTTGGACAGGGTTCCAAAATCCCCTGCCATTATCCCTGCCATGTCTTTGTAGTCTTGGTGGCAGGCAAGACACTTTTTGTGTACCTGGGCAGAGGCAACCCCCCATGGAAAAGAAAGGGAAACCAAGATCAAAAGCATCTTCAAAACTCTCTTCTTCATATGCACCTCCTTATGGTATTTTAAAGGCACCTTAAGGAACGGATTTGATGGAAGTCAAGGAAAAGATATTATATAAACGGAGTTTCCCAGGATGTTTTCCCAGTTGATCCCATGATTAGGAGTAAACATGAAGGTAATCATATTGGGTGCAGGAGAAGTGGGCCTAAACACAGGTAGCAGACTTTCACAAGAGGGTCATGAGGTGGTACTTATAGATGCCACATCCATCGGTGCTGTGGCATCCTGTCTTGGAAATGTGGGGCCTGGCTTTGGCCTGGTGGGGCCTGTATCAACATATAAGGATCTATCAGGGATCGCTAGATGGGTCCTAAGTTTTTGTATGATCGTGGGAAGGGTTGAGATATTCACACTCCTTGTTACTATGCTACCATTTTATTGGAAGAACTAGTGGTTAGCCATGGATTCACATAAGAGCAATAGCTTGGCAGAGGCAAAGAGAAAAAAAAGGGAATTGGTGATAGTCTGTATCCTGCTCATCTCAATTCCCATCATACTTTATTTTGCTTCAAGATCTTTAAGATGGAACATTGAACTTTCTGTAAGACACAAGGTGCTTGTTTTTTCTCTTATAAATATCAATGTGATCCTACTGCTTTTGCTGCTATACCTGATCTTAAGAAATCTTGTAAAGCTATTTATTCAGAGAAGGAGAGGTATTGTTGGGTCACATATCCGCAGTAAGCTTGTTGTGTCCTTTGTCATCTTGAGCCTTTTCCCAACCATGGTTTTATTTTTTGCATCTGTTCAGTATATATCTGCATCGGTGGATTATTGGTTCGGTAAGCAGATAGATAAGGCCATTAGTGATGCTACCCAGATGAACATTGATTTCAAAAACTTGATTATTAAGAGTTTTAAGGCAGAGATTGACAATGTCTTTACTCCCGATTACCTAAGGCAGATCTCTGTGGGTAATGGCTCCCTTAGAGAAGGTGTCTGGGATCTTGTGTTCCTTTTTGATAAACAGAAAAACCATGTACTGAATGAATGGAGGTCTCCCATTTGGGATGTGAGCTCACAAAGTGTTTCCGAGTATCTAATTGGTCTTGGTTGTTTTGAGGCAAGGTCTTGCGAATCAGGATACGGAGAAGTGGGAAAGACCGCCTTTATTTTTGCCACAAAGGAGATTGAGGGAAAAAACCAACTCCTTGTGGTGGTAAAGAATATCCCACAAGAATTCCTTGAAAAGAGCAGGGCTGTGGCAATTGCCTCTGAAGAATATGCAAATCTTTCGGCCTTAAGCGTGCCTATAAAATCAGGATATATCTTGAGTTTAACACTTGTGACCCTACTCATAATCTTTTCAGCAATATGGTTTGGACTGTATCTATCCAAGGAACTTACTGTGCCTATTCAGGCCTTGGCAGATGCAACCAAGAGGATATCGGCAGGAGATTATGATGTTAAGATTGAGGCAAAATCTGAAGATGAAATAGGGATTTTGGTTAGATCTTTTAACAGGATGGCAAAGGAGTTAAAGACAAGCAAAGAAAGCCTTGAGCTTGCAAATCAGGAATTAAACATAAGAAACCAAGAGCTGGAAAGGCAAAAGCAATACATGGAATTTGTGCTGGGTAACATTGGAGCAGGTGTAATGTCAACGGACAAGGAAGGTATTGTTTCCACCTTTAACACCGCCTGCGAAAAGATACTTAAGATAAACTCCCAGAATGTGATAGGTAGGCATTACTCCCAGGTCTTGCCGGATGAAATCCAAGAAATGTTAGACATATGCCTCAAGAAAAGGGATGAGATGAGAAAGCAGATCAAATTTTTTGGAAACGGACAGGCCATGAATCTATTTGTTTCTGTGAACGCTATGAAGGATGTGTCTGGAGTCCCCATCGGGGTTGTGGCTGTGGTGGAGGATCTCACTGAAGTGGAGAAGGCAGAGCGTATGGAGGCATGGCAGGAGGTGGCAAGGAGGATTGCCCATGAGGTGAAAAATCCACTTACTCCCATTCAGCTTTCCGCTCAAAGGCTGGATAAAAAGCTTTCCCCTGTCTTGGGCAAAGAGCATAGGTTGATCTTGAAGGATTGCACCCAGCTGATCCTTTCCCAGGTGGAGGAACTCACCAGGTTGGTGAGCGAATTTAGCCTGTTTGCCAGGCTTCCCAAGAGCGTGAAGGTGGAGATGGATCTGGTGGGACTTGTGAAAGAGGTATACGGAGTGTTTCTGGAAAGACATAAGAATGTGGAATGGCAGTTGGAGACTGTGGAAGGACCTTTGATGGTGAGGGGAGACAAGGAGCAGTTGAGAAGGGCCATCACCAACATCTTAAACAACGCAGTGGAGGCAGTTTCAGGAAAGGGTAGGGTATGGTTAAGGGTTAAGAAGGCAGAGGATAAGGCAGTGGTGAGCATCTTGGATGACGGTCCTGGGATAAAGGCGGAGTACAGGCACAAGGTCTTTGAGCCTTATTTTTCCACAAAACCACAAGGTGGAGGCCTTGGACTTGCCATAGCCCATAGCATTGTGAAGGAACACCAAGGGGATATCTTGCCAAATTCAGGTCCCACAGGCGGTACAGAGATGATCATCTTGCTGCCCTTGGAGCCCTAAGGTTCATGCATCCTCTTTTGTGGATATATGAAGGCCTTTGGTTTGTCCTTTCCTTATTGGGTGTACCATTTTTCCTAAAAAGGAAAAGGAAATGGCTTTTAAGAAGGTGGTTTTGGAATGGAAAGGAATTGACGGGAGATTGTGAGGACTGCATCTGGATCCATGCCCTTTCTATGGGAGAGCTTTTTTCCGTCTGGAACCTTCCAAAGCTACTAAAGGAAGAGTTGAAGGAAAACAAGATATTTTTAAGTATCGGCACACAAAAGGCCTTTGAGTATCTAAAGAAGCACCCGCACCCATGGGTAGATGCCTATGCTCCCATGCCCCTGGATTTCTACCCTTCAATCAGAAGGCTCTGTTTAAGGATCAAACCAAGGATCTTGGTGATTGTGGAATCGGACATATGGCCTTTTCTGATCTGGTACCTAACAAGAAGGGCAGTTCCCGTGATGGTGATCAATGGAAGACTCAGCCTTAAGACCTTCAAGAATTATTCAAGGTTTAGGCCTCTATTGAGGATCCTATTTAGGCCAATAAAAAAATGGCTTGTGCAGTCCCCATGGGATGAGAAAAGGCTTATAGAGACAGGTGTTTTCCCCAAGGCCAAGATCAAAACCACAGGAAACCTGAAATTTGACACCAACTGGGATGCCATAGTGGGCTCAAAGGAAAAATGGTTAAAGGAATTGAGGCTTCAAGCCCACGAGGCCGTATTGGTGGCAGGTAGCACCCACAAGGGCGAGGAAGAGATATTACTCAAGGCCTTGGTTAATATTAGACAAAGGTATAATTTGAAGGCCATCATAGGGCCCAGAGATCCTAACAGGGCAGAGGAGATATTTGAACTTTCAAGCTCCTTTGGGCTAAGGGTGTTTCTGAGGAGTAGTGGGGTGAACAAGGACTGGGACATAATCATAGTGGATACCTTAGGAGAGCTAAGGGAGATATACGGAGTGGGGATTGCTGCCTTTGTGGGTGGAAGTCTCATACCCTTTGGTGGGCACAATCTCTTGGAGCCGGCTGCCCACGGTATACCGGTTTTGTTTGGACCATATGCATTTAACTTCACTGAGATACAGGAGCTCCTCTTATGTGCAGGGGGAGGAGTGTTGGTAAGGGATGCAGATGAAATAGTTTTGGAGCTGGAAAGGCTCTTGTCAGATCCTCAAAAAAGGGCCTTTATGGGCAAAAATGCAAAGGATGTGGCCTATTCCCAAAGGGGAAGGCTTATGAGGGTGGTGGAGATAATCAAGGAAGATCTGGGTGGTGGAAGGACTTAGACACAGGGACCCTTACCGTCCTATCCCCTTTCAAGGACACATGCTTCCAAGGGTGTTTTTAAGGGTTTTTTCCACCTTATACCGGTTTTGCCTGGAGGCAAGAAGATTGGCATACGAAAAGGGGGTGTTTGTGCCCAAGAAGGCGCCTTGTTTTGTGTTGTCTGTGGGTAACCTTTCCTTGGGAGGCAGTGGAAAGACTCCCACCACAATGCTCCTTGCACAATGGGCAGCGGATAGAGGTTTAAAGGTGGCAGTGATAAGCAGGGGATACAAGGGAAGCAAAAGCAGCAAAAGGCCTGTGATTGTAAGCGATGGCAAAAGGCTAAACCTTGGGCCACAAGAGGTGGGAGACGAACCCTACATGATGGCAAAGAACTTGGAGGGCATCCCTGTTATTATCTGCAAGGACCGTTTCAATGCCTGTATGGTGGCAAAGGAGTTCTTACAGGTGGAGGTGGTGTTGCTGGATGATGGCTTTCAACATTTGGCCCTTTACAGGGATCTGGATCTTTTGGTGGTAAGGCCCCATACCTTTCAAGATGAACTTTTCCCCTTGGGTAATCTAAGGGAACCTATCCATAACATTGTTAGGGCAGATGTGTTGTTGGTGGTCTTGGATCACGGAGAGCCCATAGACTCCCTTCAGATCACATCTCTTTTCAAAGGACCCATCTTTTTTGCAAGGCAGTTGCCTTACAAGGTCTATCTCCCAAAAAAGGGCGTTGAACTGGATCCCAGCTTCTTGGAAGGTAAAGACCTGATAGCCTTTAGTGGCATTGCAGGGCCTGAGAGGTTTTTAAATACCCTTCTTCATCTGAAGGCCAATGTGGTAAGATTTCATGCCTTCAAGGACCATCATCCTTTTAAGGAAAGGGAGGTGAAAGAGATTAGGAGCCAACTTAAAAAGGGGGTTTATCTCATTACCACGGAAAAAGACTGGGCAAGGCTTGAAGGGCTTTCCCATTTGTTTGGTCAGGAGCTTATGGTCCTCTTAACCCGTATTGAGGTGGACAGGTCTCAAGAGTTCTTTGGGTTCATGGAGAAGGCCCTTTTGGGTGCCACAGAAGATGGAAGATCTACTCTTTAAGGGGATAAAGGGCTTTTTTAGGACCCTATCGATCCTACCTTTTAAGGCCTTGTATCCAATGTCCAAGGCCTTGGCCTATCGCCTTTCCAAGGTGCCTTGGTCCAGAAAGAGAGTGGCAGTGGAAAACCTAAGGGCCTCTTTTCCTGAGTTGGACCAAGGCTTTGTGGAAGACCTCTATAGGAAGGTGGTTGCCCATTTCTTGGCAGTTGCCTTGGAGATGGCCCATCTGGAGTTTTCCACTCCAGAGAGACTCAGGGCATACTATACAGTGGAGGGAAAGGATCTGGTCTTAAAGGCCTTTGAGGGAAAAAGGGGTTTGTTGTTGCTCACTGGGCATATGGGAAATTGGGAGTTGCTGAACCTGGCCTTTGCCTTGGAATTTACAATATCCCTGCCTTTTAAGGCCTTTGTTGTGGCAAGGAGGTTGGATAACCCAGTGGCGGAAAGATGGATTAGGGACATCAGAACCAGGTTTGGTACGGGTGTGATAGACAAGCAAAACGCCATGCGGCAGATCTTCAGAAGCCTTAGAGCAAACTGTGCAGTGGGCATACTTTTGGATCAAAACGTGGATTGGTACCAAGGTGTGTTTGTGAGGTTCTTGGGCAGATGGGCCTGTACCAACAAGGGAATGGCTCAGATCGCACTCAAGACAGGTGCTCCTGTTATCCCTGCCTTTGCCATTAGAACAAACTCAGGTTATAAGGTAGGCTTTCATGAACCTCTAAACCTTGTGGACACAGGAAGGTTTGAGTGGGATACAGAGGAAAATACCCAGCTCTTTACCAGTGTGCTGGAGCAGAAGATAAGGTCTCATCCAGAACAATGGCTTTGGTTCCACAGGAGGTGGAAGACCAGGCAGGCATGGCCCATTGGAGAAGGTAAGGGTGCAGAGTAGGATCCTTGTGAGGCTACCCAATTGGGTGGGAGACTTGGTGATGAGTCTCCCTGCCTTTGAGGCAATCCTGGGTGCCTGGCGAGAAGAGGAGATATATGCACTCACGAGACCTGGGCTATCGTGTCTGCTCCCACAGGTTAAGAATCTGAGGGGATTTATCCCCTACCCAAAAGAAGGCGGCCTCAAAGGACTTGGGCTTATCTTAAATACTGCCAGATCCTTAAGGGAAATGGATTTTTCCAAGGCCATATTGTTTCAAAATGCCTTTGAGGCGGCCTTTTTGTGTAAGCTTGGAGGTATAAAGGAGATCGTGGGGTACGATAGAGATCTGAGGTGGGTTTTCCTGAGCAAGGGGATCCAGGTACCCAAAGCTAAGATCCACCAGGTTAATTACTACTTGAATCTGGTAAGGGAATTGGGTGTTGATGCCCCTTTTATGAAACCTATCCTCACCTTAAGGGCGATAGAAAAGGAAAAGGCCCTTCTGTTCTTGGGTTCCTACGGTGTGGATACAAAAGCGGGCCTGATAGGCGTTGCCCCTGGTGCAAAATACGGCTTGGCAAAGATGTGGCCCATTTCCAACTTTGAGAAGATCATAGAGCGGATAATTTCAAGGCTTCCACACTATGTGGTCATCCTGGGCGGAGCAGATGAATTACCAAGGCCTGTTTCAATAAGGCATCCAAGGGTCTTTGACCTAATGGGTAGGACGGATCTTGGTATGGCTAAGGCCTTGATAGCACTTTGTAATGCCTTTTTAACCAATGACTCAGGTCTTATGCATGTGGCATATGCCTTGGATGTGCCGTTGGTGGCCATATTTGGATCCACGGATCCAGAGCTTACCGGCCCTTTGGGTACAAGATCAAGGATTGTGAGATCTTTTGTGGATTGCTCTCCATGCTTTAAACCAACTTGCAGGAAAAATACATACGAATGTTTGAATCAAATAGGCGTTGATGCGGTCTGGCATGAACTACTAAGGTTGTTGGAGGAAGATGATGAAGAAACCGGCAGTTTTCATTGACAGGGATGGCACAATCAACGAAGAGATGGGTTACATAAATCACATCTCAAGATTTAGGATCTTCCCATTTGCCTTTGAGGCAATTTCCCTTTTGAATAAGTATGGATTCTTAGTGATCGTTGTAACCAATCAAAGCGGGGCAGCGAGGGGATATACCCCCATAGAATTTGTGAGTTATGTTCACAGGCATATGCAGAATGTTTTTGAACAGAATAATTGCCATATTGACGACATATTTGTCTGTATGCATAGGAAGGATTCTGTAATCCCTGAGTTGAGGGTTGATTGTAATTGCAGAAAACCAAAAACAGGCCTCATTGAACAGGCCTTATCCAAATATCCCATTGACCTGGCACATACCTATGTGGTTGGAGATAGGCTTGTGGACATTGAAATGGGAAAAAAGATGAACATCAAGGGCATATTGGTGAAAACAGGCTATGGCCTTGGTGAGATAGATTTCTGCCTTGAAAAAGCTCCCTTTAAACCGGATTTTATCGAAGAGGATCTGCTGTGTGCTGCAAAAAGGATCATTCAGGATGCGGGTTCTGATAGTAAAGCTTAGTGCTATAGGTGATGTGATCCACACTATTCCATTTTTGAGAACCATTAAAAGGAATTTTCCCAAGTGGGAGATAGATTGGGCCATTGAGGATACCTCTGCACCCCTGCTCCAGAGCGAGCCTTACCTTAGCAGGTTGCTGGTGATCAACAGGAGCAGATGGAGGAAGGGGAAAGGGCTCTCTGGTGTCTTGCACTTTATAAGGAAGCTCAGAGGTGTTAGGTATGACATGGTATTGGACCTCCAAGGCCTTTTAAAGAGTGCTGTTGTAACAATGCTTGCCGATTCCTGGGAAAGGGTTGGCCTGTCCATAGAAAGGGAATTCGCAAGGCTTGCGTATCACAGGGTTTTGAGGGTGGATATAGAGAGGCATGCCCTGTTAAGGACATTGGATGTGGCCCGAATGCTGGGAGCAAAGGATCTTTATACGGGTTCAAAAATACATATACCCCAAAGCGAACAAAAGGTGTATGAAAAGAGGTTCATGGAATTTGGCCTTAAACCCAAGGATTATGTGGTGATAAACCCTGCTCCCAAGTGGCGGACAAAGTTTTGGGTAAAAGAGAACTTTGTGGAACTGGCAAGGATGGTTCAAGAGAAAACGCATCTGAGGGTGGTGTTTACAGGTTCCAAGGATGACATGATTTATGTAGGAGAAATAACTTCTCAGCTTAACAAAGGCGTGTTGGATCTTTCAGGTAGGACAACTCTTAGGGAGCTTTCTTACCTACTTATGAATGCAAAGGCAATGGTGAGCACAGACACAGGGCCTATGCATTTGGGTGCGGCAATGGGGTGCCCTGTGGTTGCACTCTTTGGGCCCACTGCACCTTGGAGAACAGGACCTTTCGGTGATGCACATGTGGTGGTTAGGTCAAATCTTTTGTGTAGCCCTTGTTTTAAAAAGGATTGTGATGATACAAGGTGCATGAAGGGAATAAAAACAGAGGATGTGTTCACTCCTCTCATGGGATTGATAGACTCAAATATAAACAAGGAGGTGGAATATGATTGACAAAAAACTACTTGAGATCCTTGCCTGCCCAAAATGTAAGGGTGATGTTGTACTTGATGAGGCAAGGAAGGGCTTGATTTGTTGGAACTGCAAACTTCTGTATGAGATAAAGGATGGGATCCCAATCATGCTTATTGAGGAAGCAAAGCCTGTGGAGGAGAATGAGAAAAGATAGGCAAAAAAGAGCCATAAAGGTTTGGTTTTCTATAGAACGAAATTACTTTCGCAAGGGGAAAGGAGCCTCTAAATGATTCGTGTGAGATTTTGTATTGTTTGTTGTATTTTGAACACATTTGTCCTTTTGTTGGGTTTATGTGGGGTTGGTTATTGTGGTGACATAGTATCACAGGTACTTATCAAATCTCAAAAGAGCTGGGATGGAGAGTTACTTCCTAAGTACAAGGAAGGTCAACCCGAGATTACAATAATAAAGGTGAGTATTCCGGCTGGAGCAAGGCTTAGGATGCATTACCATCCTGTTATAAACGCAGGAGTACTTTTAAAGGGTGAACTAAAGGTGATTACAAAGGATGGGAAGACACTACTTCTCAAAGCAGGTGATCCCATTGTAGAGGTAGTCAATACCCCACACTACGGGGTAAATGAGGGAGAGAGTGATGCAGAGATAATCGTATTCTACGCAGGGACTGTGGAAGAACCAATAACAGTATATGAGAAATGAGGTTATGTACCAGTAGAACTTAGGTTTTCAAAGGGAAAATTTAGACAGCATATCTCTTTATATGATTTCGCCAAGTCATTTGCCTCATCATATAATCCAAAAAAAATCACACCAAGCATACAAATGACATAAACCCAACAGACCCAACAAACCCCATAAAACCAATAAAGCGGATATCAGGCTATATCGCCTCGCTCCTGCCTTATTTTTTTACACCTCCTATAGCTCCAAGGCCGAATAGCTTGCGCTATATTTGTATGCACAGGGCGAGGCTGGTCCCTGCGGCAATATAAGGATCCCAAGGCTTTTAAAAGTTTAACTAATTCCTTCCATGAGGATATCAAAACGATCAAGGTTCATGACCTTTACCCATGCTGATACAAAGTTCTGGATAAAGATTTCCTCTCCATCATCTGCTGCATATGCCTCTGAAATGGCTCTCAGCCTTGCATCATGGCCAAAGATGAGGTCCACACGGGTTGCAGTCCATTTGGGTTCATGGGTCTTTCTGTCTCGTCCCTCATAAAAATTTTGATCCACCTTCTTCCAGTAAATATCCATGTCAAGTAGGTTCACAAAGAAGTCATTACTAAGGACCTCAGTTCTCTTGGTGAAGACCCCCTGCTGGGCCTTGTTAAAATTACAATTTAGCACCCTCAAACCTCCCACAAGGGCAGCCATCTCAGGTGGAGTGAGAGATAGCAAGTTACTTCGATCCACCAATAGTTCCTCTGGGGTTCTTTTGAACTTGATTCCCTCCTTAAGGTAGTTCCTAAAGCCATCGTAAAGGGGTTCCAAGAATTTGGCTGTGAAAAGATCCACCATCTCTTGTGTGGCATCCACACGGCCTGGTTGAAAGGGCACCTTGATATCATAACCCGCCTTCTTGATGGCCAGTTCAATGGCAGCACAGCCTCCCAGCACGATGAGATCAGCCAAGGAAACCTTTTTGGCATCCTTTTCAGAATGGGTTTTATCAAACCATTCCTTTATCCCCTGTAGCACCGAAATTACCTTGGAAAGTTGCTGGGGCATATTCACTTCCCAGTCCTTTTGTGGAGAAAGCCTAATCCGGCTGCCGTTTGCTCCCCCTCGTTTGTCGGATATGCGAAAGGTGGAGGCAGAGGACCACGCAGTATACACAAGCTCTGAAACGGAAAGGCCTGAGGCCAAGATCTTGGACTTGAGTTCCTCCAAATCCCTTTCATCAGCAATGGGGTGTTCCAGCTTGGGAAGGGGGTCTTCCCATGGGAATACCTCTGAGGGCACTTCAGGCCCTAAGTAGAGGCTGCGAGGTCCCAAGTCCCTGTGGGTTAGCTTAAACCAGGCACGGGCAAAGGCCTTTTCAAACTCTCCTGGATGATCCAAAAACCTTTTGCATATCTTTGCATATTCTGGATCAAACCTTAATGCCAGGTCAGTGGTCAGCATACGTGGGGGGTGTTTCTTGTTGGGGTCAAAGGGATCAGGTACCCTTAGCTGTGAATTCTTTGCCACCCATTGGTATGCTCCCCCAGGGCCTTTTTCCAGTTCCCATTCATTGGTAAAAAGTATGTGTAAGAAATTTCTGGGATTCCATTTTGTGGGTGTGGGGGTCCAGGTCACTTCTATTCCGCTTGTGATGGTATCAGGACCCTTGCCTTGGCCATAGGTGCTCTTCCAGCCCAGTCCCTGCTCCTCTATGGGGGCTGCAGGTGGCTCAGGTCCCAGGTGGGAGGAGGGTGCAACGCCATGGGTCTTTCCAAAGGCATGGCCTCCTGCGATCAATGCAACTGTCTCTTCATCGTTCATTGCCATGCGGGCAAAGACCATGCGTATCTCCTTTGCTGCCAGTAGAGGATCAGGGTTTCCCCTTGGGCCTTCTGGGTTCACATAGATGAGTCCCATGTGTTCCGCGGCCACCTCGTAGTCAAGCAAGCCTTCTTGGTCATGACGTTCTGAGGCAAGCCATTCCTCTTCAGGCCCCCAATAGGCGCTTTCATCCGGTTCCCAAAAGTCTTCCCTCCCCCCTGCAAACCCCAGGGTCTTAAAGCCCATGGATTCCATGGCAACATTTCCTGCAAGGATGATCAGATCACCCCAGGAAAGTTTCTTCCCGTACTTTTTCTTCACAGGCCAGAGTAGCCTTAGGGCCTTGTCCAGGTTGATGTTGTCCGGCCAACCTATGATGGGGGGAAAGCGGAATATTCCGCCTTTGCTGCCTCCACGGCCGTCAATGGCACGATATGTGCCTGCGCTATGCCAGGCCAACCTAATCAGGAGGCCTCCATAGTGTCCGAAGTCAGCAGGCCACCAGTCCTGAGACCTGGTCATGAGGTCTTGTAGGTCCTTCTTAACTTGCAAGAGATCCAGGCTTAAAAATTCCTTGGCATACTGAAAATGCCCACCATAGGGGTTTAATTGGGGTGGGTTTTGGTAGAGGACTTTTAGGTTTAACAAATTGGGCCACCAGTCTCTGATACTGGATTTTCCTGAGGTTTTTTGTGTTTCCATGGCTTAACTCCTTTGCTAAAGATTGAGAACCGTCAGCTCCACCTTAAAGGAAAAGAAATCCCTGTCAATTCACTTGATGCACATGGGTTAGTTTCCACCTTGACCCACCCAACTCTTTCTGATAGCTAAGCAAGAACCAAGGATCTCAAAAAGTTAGGAGGTGAGATGAAAAGATGGCAGGAGATAAGGAAGTCTTCCTGGAAATATTGAAAAAGAGGTTGGGCTTGCCTGAGGCTGAATTCGGTGAGCTTGAAAAAAATCCAAGGTTTCAAAGGCTTTTTGAAAATGCGATCAAGGCATCTGGATACACCATTGTAGCCGAGGTGGTATATTCCAAGGGGTGCCATTCAGGCCATGTGGTGGGACAAAGGTTCTATTTTGATTCAGCAGGTAACCTCCTTACAAAATATGCACCGCCTAGGGTGTGTTCTTTCATTTTTCCCAATCTTGTTGCTTTAATTAATGTGTTTTTTGAAAATCTTATGAACGGAAGGGATCCAAACGAGGTAATCTTTAATAAAACGGGTTGCTTTGATGTGGGAGTTAACTGCGGAGGTTGGGGACATATAGTCATGGAAGTAAAGGCTCTGTCAAGAGATGAGATTGATTTTCGAAGATAGGCCATATACTTAGACCAAAGCCTCAAGTAGAAAATCTTTTACCATTTGGTATATGTCTTTATCCTCACTTTCCCTTGGGCCTGCCACATTCAAAACAGATATGCTGTTTTCTTCTATCCAGTTTGTAAATAGAGTTTTGGCCTCTTCTTTTGTCATGGTATCAAAGTCTATATGAATGTAAGGCTTTTGGTGTGCTATACAAAAATCCTCGGTAAGTTTGGAACCACCTTTTAAAGGTCCCCTACTAAATATTACGGTGCCGTCAGAATCCAGCACATTTAGTTGTGTACGATCACGGTATTTAAAGGAGTTGGTTTCCTTCACCTGGTAGCAGCTTGGAACCATCCCATCCTCTGCCTTTCTACCTTTTGGGACCCAACCTCCATGCAAAAGCCCCAACTTAATCGCCACATCCAAGCCTGCCCTGTCTGCGCCTGTTTGGCCACCGCTAATTATCTTTTTAAGGGATAAAGGCCTATTATCCATGTTCTTCTCCCTTGTGGTTGAATCCTGTTCACTTACTGGACCTGAAATCCCTTTCAAGATCAACTTTTACACCTTTGGAGGGATCTTTAAAACCTTTTAGGCCCCAGATGCGAATATCACTTGATGGATTGGGTTGACAGCAAAACCCATCCCTTAGATACTAATCCCATGAACTCCTGGGAAGGGCAGATATTTAGAAATAAGGTCTTCTTGTTGTGGATGTTGGGAGCCATGGTTGCTCCTTTTTTTCCCTTCTTCATACCCTATGTTGGGAACCTTCTGATCCTCTTTTCTCCCAGTCCCTATCTATTGTTCGGCTACCTTCTAAATCCTGTTCATGCCTTGGTATCCTGGGGTGCGGGATTGTCTCCTGCCTTTATATACACACTGAAAACAGGTCACTGGAATCTTCTTTTGGTGGCAGGGCAGCTTGCCATTACAGGGCTATTGTTGGGTATATTCTTGAGAAAAGGGGTCCATCCCATAAGGGCCATAATGTTCACCGTGTTTTTATTGGGGATCTTTGAAGGGTTGAGCTTTTGGCTGGCGTCAATGAAAAAGGGGGTGCCCATTGGTGATTGGGTTGAAGGTTATATAGGCCAACAGCTCAAAGAAGGGGGCAGGGCCTTTATCTCCCCGCAGGATCAGCTCCAAAAGCAGGCATTTGAGGCGATGGTGAACCAGATAAAGGGGGTGCTGCGCAGCATCTATCCTTCCATGGTGGTTGTGGTCACTTCCCTTTTATGCCTTTTGAACATGTGGTTGGCCCATTTAGGAGGCAGGTCCTTTGATGTGGGTATAGTGAGGCTAAAGGATCTTTTGACCTGGACACCCAAGAAGGAGGCCCTCTGGGTGTTTATCGCATCTGGTTTTGGGCTTTTGTTCTTGGATGGCGGGGTAAAGGTTTTAAGCCTAAATCTCTTTATCGTGACCTGTGGTGTATATTTTGTACAAGGTGTGGTGGTGATCATTTGGTGGCTTGAGAAGGCAAGGGCAGCGGGATGGATGAGGATCCTTTTGTTTGCGTTCATAGGCCTCCAACAATTCTTGCTGTTTTTAGTGGCCTTTTTGGGTATCTTAGACATCTGGGTGGACTTTAGAAGGCTTAGAAAAGATAATCCCCTAAAGGAGGGATAGATGAAGGTGATACTCACAAAGAAAGTAAATGGCCTTGGTTTGGAAGGGGATGTGGTGAATGTGAAGGAGGGATATGCCAGAAACTATCTTTTCCCCAAGGGCTTAGCCTTAGAGGCCACAGAGGGAAACATCAGACTCTACCAGCAGAAAAAAAAGACCTATGAGCTCAAAGAGATCAAGAAAAAGGAAGAGGCCCAAAGGATAAAAGGGGCCTTGGAGCAGATCTCCCTCACCATAAAGAGAAAGAGTCAGGAAGAGGGAAAGATCTTTGGGTCTGTGACCAACTCCGACATTGCCGAGGCCCTGGCCAAGAAAGGCTTCAATTTGGATAAGAAGAAGATTGTCTTGGAAAAGCCCATAAGATCCTTGGGGGAATTTTATGTGCCTGTGAAGCTCCTGGGCCAGATAGAGGCAAATGTGAGGGTGTTGGTGGAAGCAGAGTAAAGGGGAAATCCCATGCCCAGGGCAAAGAAAAAGACCTCACAGGATCTATTGAAGGCACCACCCCACAACATGGAGGCTGAAAAGGCAGTGCTGGGAAGTATTCTTTTGAGGCAAGAGAGCTTCCTGGAGGTGGCAAGTTTTCTAAAGCCCGATGACTTCTACAAGGATTCCCACGCCATCATCTATGAGTCTGTACAATATCTGTTTGACAAGGGAGAGCCCATAGATGTGATCACCGTGGTGAACCATCTAAAGGAAAAGGACAGGCTTCAGAAGGTGGGAGGGCTCGAGTACTTGGTGGATCTCACCCAAACCATACTCACCTCCACTGCCATTTCATATCATGCCCAGATCGTAAAGGAGATGGCCCTTCGAAGGCGTTTGATCGAGAGGTGCTATTCCCTTTTGGAAGCGGCATATGGGAGCGAATCCAAGACAGAAGAGCTACTGGAGGGCGCAGAGCAAGGAATCTATGAGATTGCCGAAGAGGCACTACTTAGTGGCGGAGAAGGCTTGAGCAGTCTCAAGGAGGTGCTCACCGAATCATACAGGAAACTGGAGGAGATATCTGGCAGGGACTCCCATATCACAGGGCTCAGCTCAGGTTATGATGAATTCGACAAGCTCACCACAGGGTTACAGCCCTCTGAGTTGATAGTGGTGGCAGGTAGGCCTGGTACGGGTAAGACTGCCTTTGCGCTAAACCTTGCATATAATGTGGCCTCAAAGTATCAGGAGCCCATTGCCATATTTTCCCTGGAGATGAGCAAGGTACAATTAGGGATGAGATTTCTCAGCATGGATTCTGGGATTGATTCAAAGCAGCTCAGGGTTGGGTTTTTGAAAGATAATGATTACAATGAGTTACTGAATTCCCTGGCTAGGTTGGCAGAACTACCCATCTTCATAGATGAGTCCTCCTCCCTTACTGTATTGGAGATGAAGGCAAAGTGTAGAAGGCTAAAGAGGTTTAAGGGCCTTTCAATGATAGTGGTGGACTATCTTCAACTTGTACAAGGTAGAAAGAATGCAGAGAGTAGGCAGTTGGAGATAAGTGAGATCTCAAGGAACTTGAAGGCCATGGCAAAGGATCTAAATGTTCCAGTGATAGCAGTATCTCAGCTCAACAGGAAGGTGGAAGATAGGCCCAACAGGAGACCACAATTGGCAGACCTGAGGGAATCAGGTGCCATTGAACAGGATGCGGACATGATCCTGTTTCTGTATAAAGACGATTCCCAGTCAGATGGGAGCATCATGAAGGTGGAGATAGCCAAGAACAGAAATGGTCCTATGGGCACCTTCAGGCTGGTATTTGTGCCGCAGATCACCAGGTTTTATACCTACACAGAGATGAAGACTGCGGCTGCCCTTTAAGTGAGGAGGGTTCGGGGATAAAATCCATCCTGGGCAAGACAATGGGCCTAAAGGCCAGTGAGTGGAACTCACTGGAAAGGCTTTTAAGAAGGAAAATACCCTCAAATCTCATCATCACAACAGATCTGGCCAAGGAGATGGCCCAGATCTCCTCTTCCATGAAAAAACAAATAGGGATCTTGGTCAACAGAAAAGGGGAGGTAACCCATGTGATAGTGGGTACCCACGATATGGTTGAGCTCCCCAACCTGGTTTGGACCTTAAAGCACGGTAGCGGTAGGCTCAGGGGGATAAGGTTTATTCACACCCAAAGGCCCAGGGAGCCCATACCCCAAAGGGATATCACATATCTGGTGCTATTGGCCTTGGACTTTATCTTGGTCTTTGAGGTGAGGGAGGGCGGGCAAGTGGGAGGGTTACAATATGCCCACATAGTTCCCCAAAGGGAAGATGGGACTGTGAGACAGGAAAAGGTCTCGGATATAGGAGGGCTTAGGTCTGATTTTCAGGCCATGATCAATGCCTTAGAAGAGGAGTTGGGCAGGCACTGGAAGGGTTTGGGCGTAAAAGACCAGGACAGGGCAATCCTCATATCCGCTGGTGCAAAGAAAAGCGAGGTACTGTGGGAGTCCCTGGAAGAGTTGGAAGCCCTTGCACGCTCAGATGATATTCAAGTTGTGGATAGGATGACACAGGTCTTGAGGGAACCTGACCCCAAGTTCTTCATAGGGAAAGGTAAGCTAAACCAGATAGTGTTGAATGCCATGCAAAACGGAGCAAATCTTTTGATCTTTGACTCTGAACTGACTCCTGCTCAGGTGAGAAACTTGGCAGACCATACGGAACTGCGCATCATTGACAGGACACAGCTCATCCTTGACATATTTGCAAGGAGGGCCAAGACCAGAGAAGGAAAGATCCAGGTGGAGCTTGCCCAACTGAGATATCTTCTACCCAGATTGGGAGGACACAGGGCCTTTTCAAGGCTAACAGGTGGCATAGGAGGAAGGGGTCCAGGTGAGACAAAGCTGGAGATAGATAAGAGGAGGATAAAGGAGCGCATCTCAAGGCTCGTGAATGAGCTTAGGTTGATAGCCTCTCAAAGGGAGCTTAGGAGGGCAAGGAGAAGGGTCAGAAATACTCCTGTGGTAGCCCTTGTGGGCTATACAAATGCAGGCAAGTCAACCATACTGAATGCCCTCACAAAGAGTAACGTCCCACAGGCAGATAGGTACTTTGAGACCTTGGATACCACTGCAAGGAGGCTTAGATTCCCAAGGGAAGGGGAGTGTATAATCACAGATACTGTTGGTTTCATACAGGATCTGCCAAGGGACCTTTTTAAGGCATTCACATCCACCTTGGAGGAACTTTACGATGCCGATCTCATTATTCATGTGCTGGATGCCTCAAGTCCCAGGTTGGAGGCCCATATGGGTGCTGTGGAAGAAGTGCTGAGGGAACTAAACATCTCACAGATCCCCAGATTAAAGGTCTTAAACAAAGTGGACAAGATCTCAAAGGAGCAAAGGGATATTCTCTGTGACAGGTACGATGCCTTGGGCGTCTGCGGCCTTATGCCCGAGAGTCTGATTCCTTTGGTGGGAAAAATACAGGACTTTTTCCTGAAGGGAATGGTTATGAAGGGGAAGATATGAGAATCGCCCTTGTATTTCCACCATTTTTGCTTCCGGGAATGTACAACCTACCTCCATTGGGGATCTTGCATCTGGCCACCATTGCAAAGGCCATGGGCCATGAGGTGAAGATCTTTGACCAGATACTGGAACTAAAGCTCGGAAGGCTTCCCTTGGGAAAAGGTTTATATGGTGCTGCAGCAGAAGAGATCTTGAGATACCAGCCTGACTTGGTGGGATTTTCATGTCAGTGCACTACCCTTATACCTGCCTTACAGATTGCCAAGGTCATAAAGGAAATGAGACCAAAGATTAAGATCCTTTTGGGCGGACATGGCCTTTGGGATGGAGAGGAGATACTAAAGAGGTTTCAACAGGTGGACATGATATTAGGTGGCGAAGGTGAGGAGGGCTTTGCTGAACTCATAGACAGGCTTGAGAGAAACAGGGGTTTAAAAGGGCTTTTGGGGCTTTGGTGGAGGAAGGATGGAAATCCTGTGTGGGAGGGTTTAAGGCCACTTATCCCTGATCTTTCGAAGATTCCTCTCCCTGATTATTCCCTTGCTCCACCTGTTGAGGAATATGTAAAGGCATATGATCTTGAAACCCCCATATACATCGTTGAAACGGGCAGGGGCTGCCCCTACAGTTGTGTGTACTGTTCAGAGTCCATCTTTTGGAGGAGGAAGGTTAGGAGATATCCTGTTGAACGGGTTTTGAACCTAATGGAGCAATTATACCACCACTATGGGGTGAGATATTTCCTTTTGAGCCACGATCAATTTACCTCCAATAGAAGCTATGTGGTGGAGTTCTGTGAAAGGCTGAGGCAGAAGGGGCTAAAGCACATATCCTGGTACTGCATAAGCAGATTGGATACAGTGGATGCTGAACTTCTTTCTTTGATGGCAGAGTCAGGATGTAAGAGCATGTGTTATGGAATAGATTCCGGTTCACCCGATACATTGAGTTTTATCGGAAAGGAAATTGATCCAACATTATTACTGAAGCGGGTTAAAGAGACCACATCCCTTGGCATAGTACCCACCTTGAGTTTTGTGGTGGGATTTCCAGAGGAGACTAAGGCAGATATAGAAAAAACACTTGAACTTGCAGTTAAATGCAAAAATTCAGGTGATGTGAATATCTTGTTGCAGATACCTACAGTTCTTTTAGGGACAGAGCTGCACAGGAGATATGGTGATAGCCTTGTTAGAGAGGTGGATAGTTATTTTGCACTGGGGATTGAATTTGAGGTTGGAAAGAGGCTTTTGGAAGATGAGGTGTTGATTAATGCATATCCTAAGCTCTTCAGTTCCTTTTATAACATACGCTGTAAGGCTATGGAGTTAAAGGACTTGGACCTCATTGTCAAATGTTTTCCCATCCTCTTAGACCTATATCCCAGGTCACTTGCCTTGGTTTCCCTGCTGGAGGGAATTGGGTTACCTGAGTTATTCTTTCGGTTTCTAAATTGGTGGAAGGGAAAAACCTATAAGGATTACCAATACCTCACTCCCAAGGATATCCAACTGTTTTTTAGGGGATTCATCCTAAGGGCTATAAAACCTGAGGAAAGAGATTTAATTAAGGAGGTTACAAGCTACGAGGCAATAGGCAACTGGCTCATGTCCAAAGGAAACTCCACCACACAGGAAAGAGTGAGAATCCATGAGGAGAGTATCCCCAAGATCTCTCCAGGTACATATGTCAAGGCCTTTCTTTTTGACATGGAAGAGCTTACTATTAAGCTCAAAGAGGGTAGGGGATTTGAAAAACCAGAGAGGCAGATGACCCACCTCTTATTCAAGGGAGCCGAGGGAAAGGTTGAGATATCAAAGATTAATGAATTTGGTTATTCTCTTCTTAGGCTCTTTAACGGGAGGAGGAGCCTCAAAAAGATATGCAGGAAGCTTTATACAAATTATGGCCAAGGCCTTTCCTTGGAAGGATTTTGTGGCCAGGTAATGGATGGGGTAAAAGAGTTATTTGATCTGGGGTTTATAACCCTGGTAGCAACTTAAAAGGAAAGGAGGTGTAAGAGATGTTAAAGGTGAAGAAGGTTGAGACCAAGAGTTCTTCGGCGAGTATCTGCCACGCTCCTAATTGCCATGCTCCCAGTTGCCATGCTCCCAGTTGTCACGCTCCTAATTGCCATGCTCCAACTTGCCACGCACCAAAGGCATAGGTTTGAACAGGACTGGGGAGATTTGCCTCCCCGGTCTAAATTTGGGATCAAAAGATGAAGAGATGGCATGTGGAGATCCTCATATGCCCCCAATGCCTTCCAAGAGAGGTACCTCTAAGTGCCACTGTAGTAGACCAAAGGCAAGATGAGATAGAAAAGGGTTTTCTCTGGTGCAAAAGGTGCGGTGGAGAGTTTCCTGTGATCAAAGGGATCCCCAGACTTTTGGGTAAGGAGGCACCATCCAACCTCTACTTTGAGCAGGATCTCATCTCCAACTATACCTGGTGCCATTACTCTGACCTAATTAGTCAAGGGTCGGAGAATCCCTTTTTGTCCTATCTTGGAATGTTTTCCCGTTGCAGGAAGTTTTTGGATGTGGGATGCGGGACCGGACGGCTTACATTGGAGATGGCAGACAAAAGTGAGCTTGCCGTTGGCTTGGATCTTTCCCACCAGATGATGGAAATCGCCCAGGGCCTATTAAGAGGAAAGCCCCTCACCATAAATGTGCCCGTTGAAGGAGAGATAAGAGAAAGGGTAAAACTTGTTCCCAAATCCCAGTGGAAGGATGCCAATGTGCTTTTTTTGGTGGCGGATGCAACAAATCCTCCCTTCCCAAAGTCCACATTTGATGCCATTGCCTCCATAAATCTCATTGATAGGGTTCCCAATCCTGCGAAATTGTTAAAACAAATGGACAGGTTATTAACACCCCAAGACTCCCAGATCCTGGTCTCTGATCCATTCTCATGGAATGAGACCTATACTCCCAAAAGAAATTGGTTGGGAGGCAAATTAAAAGGAAGATTTAAAGGTAGAGGGATCCAGAACCTGGAGGAGATATTAACAGGCAAGAGGGAGATGTTCATGCCCCCACTGAGGATAAGGCTTCGAGGAAGTATAGAATGGGAACTCCCACATCACAAAAACAGAAAAGAACATATCGTAAGCGAGTTTCTGTTGGGAGAAAGGTAAGGAAATGTTCTAATGGTATTATCTTGTGGAAAAAGAAGCTCTAAGGCTTACAAGCCAGTCTTCCAAAATATTAATGAGTCTTTCCCTTTGGTCTGGTTTTTTTAACTCCTTTAGTCTTTTTATTGCCTCTTCATCGTGGGGGTTTGCTCTCAGGTATGTTTCATAGATGTTGATGGCCTCTTGAATAGCTCCTTGTTCCACATAGAGCTCTGCCAAACTGGGTGTTGCAAGATCCTTTAGTATCTCCCCTCCAGTTTCCTGAAATTCTTCAGAGGGCATTAAAGCCGCTCCGGGAGGTTCCACAAAGGGTTCTTCTTTAAGAGAAACAGGCTCCATTGATGGCAATCGGTATTCTGCTAGTTCAAATTGCGATAGTTCTTCAGAGACTTTTTCTTTTTTGAGGTTTTCACAAATCTCTGAGATATCTTTTAGTTTGTCCGATAGTTGGGATAATTCCATATCAAAAAGAGTAGAAAAACCCATACCCCTGTAGATCAAACACATAATGAGCCTAAGATATGGGTCATCGGAAAATAATAACCTTTCTTGACAAAGATGAAGCGCCTTGGCAAATTTTCCTTCCTCTACCCATTGTAAAAGCAATGCGTAGTTTTTAGGAAATATCCTCTTAATACTTGGGTCCAATTCCACTTGAATTTACTCCTGAATTCTTTTCAAAAATAATGAGAAGTTCATTGGGCTTGATCAAGTTCATTTCTTTCCTGATTATATATTCCTGATAGTTTTTGTCATTCTTCAAAAGATCAACTTCTTGTTTTAAAGCCAAATTCTCTTGTGCAAGTTTATTAACCTCAACCACTAAATCCTGGTATTTTGCCTCAGTTGCCCTATAGGACAGATATCCACTGTCACCCATTAGGATGAACAGGGCAAATAGCCCGAAGATCAAAAAAATGAGGATTTGTATTGAATACCTTAACAATGAATCATTTAGCCCTTTCTCTCAAAAGAGCCTCTGTGAAACATGCAGTGCAATTTTTTCCCCAAGTGGAGATGGTCTTGGTATCCGAAAAGACTTTCAGGTTCTCGTAACCTTCTTCCAAGAGCTTTTTTAGGGCCTTCACCGGCAGACTGACACCATCCAAATTTATAGTGTCAGAATCCCCTTTCCCTTGGACCAGCTGAGATATCTTGTGCATCTCCACCTCCTGGTTGGTGTATTTTATGTCCTAACTTCCTGTAAAATAAAGACTGTGTATGAGATCCCAAAGCACAATATGGTCAATGCAACAATAGTCAGTGCATATGGATATATCACCAAGAGACTTTGGTCAAGGGAAAGTGGGTTCTTAAACCTGCTTGAAAGAAATTTTTCCACAGGGCCCATTACAACTATGGAACTAACGGTCTTTCGTGTGGGATCTATGAGTAGGGAACTGGACTTGCTGAATAAGGCCATCACAGAGCCCAATTCTATAGTTTCTTTTATCTTGGTCTGTTTGATAAACAACTCTGTTTCGGAGAGCTTGTTTATCTCCTGGCTCGTGCCTGCCTTTGCCAACACATCTCCCAACAGAGGCAGGAAAAAGGACAAAAATATCCAGAGCACAAAGGCTGCCAACGCAGAGGTGGTGATACTTTTAAAGACAACACTAAATAGCATGGAAAGGGCCAGCCAGAAACCTATATAAAAAAGGCTCAGTACAAAGAAAAGCGCCAATCTTACCAATTCCTCACTCCCTGGGATAACACCCAATATAAAGAGTCCGAAGCCTGACACCACCAAGATGATGGAAAGTAGCATTATGCCCACTGTGATCATGCTGGCCAAGAACTTGCCGTTTATGACCGAATCCCTATGTATGGGTTGGCTCAGAAGCTTGATCAAAGTGCCCTGGACCCTTTCCCTGTTTATGGAATCAAATCCCAAGACAATTCCTATGAGTGGGCCGAAAAAGGCTACAAATTGGAGTAAAGAGAAGATGGCACCTGGGGTTGAAAAGAGCATAAGGAAGACAAATCCCGGTTTTGATGTGCCTTCCAATGCCTCTTTGAGGTTTATGGCAGCCATATAAGTGGTCATAAAGCTGATTATGGCAGCCATTCCAAAGAGGATTACAAATCTCTGGCTGCTGAAGTGATCTCCCAATTCTTTTCTTATGATCGCACTAAGTCCTTTCATCCTTCTCACCTTTGAAATACATGTGGTAGATCTCTTCCAATGAGTACTCTTTGTCCCCCAGGCCTAATTTTTCTTGGGTCAATTCTTTTATGCTACCCAATGCCACCAGCTTTCCTTCCAGCATTATGCCCACCCTATGGCTGATTTCCTGAACCTGGGGAAGATTGTGTGATGAAATCAGTACAGTAAGACCTTTGTTTTGATTCAGTTCCTTTATGAACTGTATGAGCTCTCTGGAGCCTTCCGGGTCAAGGCCAAGGGTAGGTTCATCCAAGAATAATATCTTGGGTTCTTTCAAAAGTACCTCTGCTATGCCCAATCTTTGCTTCATACCCCTTGAAAAGGCACCCACTTTTTTGCTGCTATCCTTGGCAAGACCCACCAGAAACAAAAGTTCCTGGATTCTCTTTTTCAACTCCTTCTTGGGTATGGAATTCATCTCGCCAATAAATTCAAGGGTCTCAATGGGTGTAAGATCCTGATAGAATCCCACATTCTCCGGGAGATAACCCACTACCCTCTTTACCTCTGTGGGTTCCTTGATGGGGTCAAAGCCCAGTACCTCTGCCCTTCCGTATGTGGGCTCGCAAAGTCCGAGGAGCATAAGCAATGTGGTGGTCTTCCCGGCTCCGTTTGGCCCTAAAAACCCGAATATCTCACCTTCCTTGATGCCAAAGGAGACGTGATCCACCACCGTTATATTGCCATAGATCTTTGTTAGATTCTTGGCCTTGATGATTTCCTTGTCTTCCATGATTAGCGTCTTCCGAACCTGTAAAACACAAACACCAGCCCGCCCACCACGATTACTATGATGAGTAGGCCAAGCCATCCCCACACAGGCTTGGCCTTCACAGTGACCCGCAACTCCAGATTTTTCTGTACCTTGCCTGCATCAGCGGTGATCCCAACGCTATAGTCCCCCACAATGGCAGATTCTGAAGGTGTGATGAACAATTCTGCCTGCTTTATCTCATGGGGATTCAATACCTCTATCTTTTCCGGCTGAAACTCCACCTTCCAGTTTTCAGGTTTGATGGAAAGAAACTGTATGTTTGTAAGGGGTGCAGTCCCTGTATTTTTTAAATAAAAACTCATTCCTGTCTTGTTTCCTCTGAGAGCACTCAGGGACAAGAGTTCGTTTGTGGTCCCCATTTCCAATTTGTGGACACCTGTGATGTTTACAGTAAGTGTGATAGCGCCTTTTGCATAAGGAGATTCCACCTTCACTTTTATGGGATATTCACCAGGAGATGCAAGGGGAGTTGGCTTTACCTCCACTGATACATTCCTTTGTTGATCCTCCTTTAGCCTTATGCTGGAGATATACTTTTCCTCATAGCTCGGCTTAAAGTTTACTTCCCAATTTTCAGGGGCTTCATATGAGAGGGCATACACCACTTCTCTATCAACCTTATTTTCCACATCTATGTTGAATTCAAATCTTGCATCAGAGGGCCCACGTAAAACAGGATAGGAGGCATTTATTCTTAAGTTTTCTCCTTCTTTTTCAGATTCTTTTGCCTTTATCTGCAATGAAAGATCTGCAATGGATGAAAGGAGCTTGTCTTTAGTAGAGGCCTTTACCTTAATATTGTAAATGCCAGGCTTTGTGTCTTTGGGAGGTTCTATTTTTAGGGTAACATTTTTGGAAGAATCACCCTTCAAAAATATCCCTGTTACCCCAAAGGTGAAGGTCTTAAAATGGGCCTTCCAGTTATCCGGAAGATCCAAAACTTCCAGGACAATAAATTCATCCTTCTTGCCTTTGTTGAGTACACTTACATCTAATGAAATGGGTTCATCTTTGTTAACAACTACGCCGAAGAATTCTGGCGCTATAAGTATGGATCTTTCTGGCAGTTCCTTCTTGCCATTTTGAGCAAATATCTGGGGACTGCAGAGAAGGATCAACATGGCAATTATGAAAATTACTTTTTTTCTTTTCATCAGCTTACCTCCTTCATGAATGAATCTGAACTGAGATGACTTTCTATGGTTTCAAGGCTATAACCTGCCTTTTTGTAATTGTCAACTGCCCTGAGTTTCAAGGAAGAATCCTTTATTTTTTCTGCATGTGAATCCAATAGCTCAGCAGCATGGCTCCACATGCCTTCTCTTTCATAATCTCTTGCCCTCTCTTCTACACTTTTAGTCTCAATGGAGGTTTCAACTACACATGCCCTACACCAGGAAATCAATTTTAGTAATCGGCTTCCACATTGGGGGCACTTCTCAAGGGGTGGGTCATAGATAGACTGTAGATATTCGAACACACTCCTGCACTTACTACATCCTTTGTCAGGATCAATTGCTCGATATTCGTAAATGGGCATGCTTAATCACCTGCTTGGAAGATACATGTATGTAATAATCCACAAAGTAGATTTGTCAATGCCTTTGCCTCATAAGCCTTATCTCATCCAGCCTAGCCATTAAAGATTTTATACGGTCTAAATTAGCCAAACCTGTTATCCACTCCTTGGGGATCTTCCCTTCACCATGATAGGCACCCAATATCATACCAACTGCACTGGCCCTTGTGGCATTGTCTCCCCCTGCCATCACTGCCTCTATCATGGCCCTTTCCAAGTGCAACTCAAATTCCTTTATAAGGTATATCACACCGGGAAATGCCTCTGGGGTGTGGCAACTCTGGCCGAATCTTAATATGGCTTCCATGGTACTTGCGTTTGTTGTTAGAGCCATATCCACCCATCGGGCAATGTTAGTGTCCTTAAATGAGCTTTGGCTGAGCTCAAGTATGGATTCAGTTGGAGTCTTTTCTTTCAAGATCCTGTTAATTAAAAGTGCGAAAAACCTTGTAGCAAGTAAAACATCCGGATCAGCATGTGTAAATTTGGTTTGGGTTGTGGAAAATTTTAGAAATGAATCCAACTCTTCACCGTACACATATGCAATTGCAACAGATCTTACGGCACCAGCAAGGTCATTGGAAGGGGAACCGGCTGTATCGGGAGGAGATCCTCTTTGGAGGTTTTGTAGGGTAATTAGGGATGCTTGATCCTTATATCCGCTGTAATCTTGCATAAAAGCCTGCCATTTGTTAACAAAATGGTTAAGATCAAATCCGTTTGACTCAGCCAGGGATTCCATCAACAGTAATATTTGATCGCCGTAGTGTGTAAATTCACCTTTTTTCTTTGTGGAATGGTAAGGATTCTTGGAGGGTGACAGGAAATCTCTAACCTCTCCATAGTTGGATCTAAGATAATCCACATCGTAGATCCAGTGTACACCCAATGCCAAGGCATCTCCTGCAAGGGCACCCATTAACATGCCTTTGAGCCTGTCTTCCATGACAAAACTCCTTAAGAGATTCCTAAGGCTTTTTTGATCTCCTCCTCTTTATATCCCACTATTACCTTATCTCCGATAACAATTGTTGGAAATGAGCAATTTGGATTTAACCTCCTTACCTCTTCAAGGGCCTTTGCTCGGCTTTCTCCGTCAAGTAGGTCCACATCAGTAAACTCATAGCTTATCCCACAGTCAGTTAAGAGCTTTTTTGTTGCCTTGCAATGCCCGCAGGTACTTAGGGTATACATCTTAACAAGATTTTCCATGATTCCCTCCTTCTCTGATGTAAAATAGGCTATTATTTTTGATGTCAAAGCCTCCACGGTATATATCTCTGACTCTATCACATTGGCAAAGCCTTTATTTTTGGCAGTTTTGGCTGTTATTGGACCTATGCAGGCTGCGATAGTATGTTTTGTAATTTCATTAACCGGTAATTGGGCCATCTCTGCGAGTTTAAAAAAATTGATCACAGTTGAGGAACTTGTAAATGTGATCATGTCCACTGGTTCTTTAAACATTGTCTTCAAGATTTCAAGATTAGAGTTTCGGGGAAGTACGGTTTTATAAACAGGTGCCAAAAAGACATCAACTCCCAATTCCTGTAAACCTTTTTCCAATGCCTCCCTTGCCTCTTGGGCCCTTGGGATGAGAAGCCTTTTGTTTTTCACATTCATTTCTTTAAATACATCCAACAATCCTTCTGCCTTATAGTCCTTTGGGACTAGATCTGCTTTTATTCCATAGGAGGTCAATTCTTGAGCTGTTTTGGGACCGATTGTTGCAATCTTCACATGTGCAAGGGATCTTGCATCCATATTCTTCTTGAAAAGCCTTTCAAAAAATTCCCTAACTCCGTTTGCAGATGTGAATATGATCCAATGAAAGGTGTGAAGCTCTTCCAACGCTCTATCAATATGTTCAAATGAATCTGGAGAAGCAAATTCTATAGTTGGAAATTCCAACACCTCTGCTCCCATGGCACTGAGCACATAGGAGATACCTCCAATCTGATCCTTTGCCCTGGTGGCCAGGATCCTCTTGGAAAAGAGAGGAAGGTTTTCGTACCATTTAAGGAACTTCCTCAGATCCACCACCTTTCCCACCACGATGATCCCAGGGGGCGAAATGTTTTGCTCCCTAACAAGGGCTTCAATGTCCTTTAATGGCCCTGTAACGGTCCTTTGGGATGGAAGGGTGCCCTTGTATATCACTGCAGCAGGCGTATCAGGTGACCTACCGTGGCTTATGAGTTGTTCCACGATGAAGCCTAAGTTTCCAATACCCATAAGAAAGACCAAGGTGTCAACTCCCTTGGCCAGTTCTTTCCAGCTGATGGAAGATTGAGTCTTTTCCTCGCCTTCATGTCCTGTGATAAAGGCAACTGTGGAGGCATACTCACGATGGGTAAGGGGTATTCCCGCGTATGCCGGCACTGCTATGGCAGAGGTTATGCCCGGTACCACCTGGAAGGGGATGGAGGCCTTTCTTAGATCTTCCATCTCCTCGCCTCCCCTGCCGAATATGAAAGGGTCTCCTCCCTTCAATCTCACCACCAATGAACCTTCAGCAGCCTTTTTAACCAAAAGGCTGTTGATCTCATGCTGCTTCATGGTATGCTTGGTTGCCTGTTTTCCCACATAGATGAGTTCTGCATCTTTCTTTGCAAATAGAAGGATGGATGGATTTACCAGATGGTCATAGACTATAACATCCGCCTTTTGTATAAAGGCCTTGGCCTTTAATGTGAGGAGCCCAGGGTCTCCAGGTCCGCCTCCCACCAGTACCACCATGCCCTTAGCCGTATCCTTTAAGGTGACATCTTCTGCCATATGTCTCCTCCGACTGTTCCACCCAAGAGCCTTTTTATGACCTGGTCCCCACCTTTGGACAATATCTCTTCTGCAGCCCTTTCTCCGATGGCCTTTTCATCCCCAATGGAACCCCTGATTTCTGCAAAGAAGGCCCTTTTATCCCCATCATCCATGAGCACTGCCTTAAAGTGAATGGCATTCTCCCACAACTGGCAGATCCCTCCCACGGGTACCTGGCACCCGCCTCCCATTGCCTTTAAAAAGGCCCTCTCGGTTGTGATGGCTATTTCTGTTTCCTTGTGGTTCAGAGGCCTTAGCATATCTTTTATCCCTTCATTATCCTCTCTGGCCTCCAAAGCCAAGGCGCCCTGGCCTATTGCGGGAATCATGAGTTCAAAGGGAATGGGGACCAGGTTGGGGATATGAATCCCCAATCTCTTTGTACCTGCCATGGCCAATATTATGGCAGAAAGCCCTTCTGAATCTAATTTCCTGAGCCTTGTATCCACATTGCCCCTCAAGGGAACTATGTGCAAATCCGGCCTGAGCCTCATAAGTTGTAGGGCCCTCCTAAGGCTACTGGTCCCCACCTTGGAGCCTTTGGGAAGTTTTTGGATGTCCCAAGCCATCTTCCCCACTAAGGCATCTCTGGGGTCTTCCCTCTTGGGAAAGGCAACGAGACTCAAACCATCTGGAAGTTGGTGTGGAAGATCCTTCATGCTGTGGATCGCAAGATCGATTTCCCTTCTTAAAAGGGCCTCTTCTATCTCTTTCACAAACAAACCCTTTCCACCAACCTTGGAAAGCGGGGAATCCAAGATCTTGTCTCCTGAGGTGGTTATCTTAACCACTTCCACTTTTACATGGGGGTGGTACCTTAGGATCTCATCCAGGATCAACTGGGTCTGGGCAAGGGCCAATTTGCTTTTTCGGGTACCTATCCTGATCCTATTCATAACAGACCTTTGAAAGTAGGGCCTCAAGCATGGGTATATCCGAGGGATAGGTTAGCTTGATATTGGAGTTTTCACCTTCCACAGTGAACACATCTTTCCCCAAAAGCTCGAGGAGATATGTATCATCAAAAGCATTCTCGATTCCCTTTTTCAATGCAAGAAGGTGGGCCTCTAAGATCAGGTCATATGAAAATACCTGAGGGGTTTGAACCATCACAAGGCCTTCTTTACCAACGGTGGCTGTAATTTTGCCTTGGCTTGTTCTCTTTATGGTATCCCTCACGGAGATTACAGGTGCAGCTGCTCCGTATTGCTTTGCTGCCTTAATCACCCTATCTATAAGGGCCGTGGATACCAAGGGCCTTGAAGCGTCGTGGATTGCAACATAGTCTGGTTTTGCCTCCAAGGCACGAAGGCCCTTTAAGACAGATTGTTGTCTGCTCGGCCCTCCTTCTGTGATGTACTTGAGCTTTAAGGGTTGGTACACATCCAGATGGCTTAAGACCTTTTTTAGGTGTTTTTCCTTGTCCACCATGCCAGCTGGCAGCACAAGACAGATCTCTTGTGTTGCTTCTGATAGTTGAAAGGCCCTTAGGCTATAAAAGATAAGTGGCTTGCCTCTTATTTCCAGGAACTGTTTAGGCAGGGGGATTGACATCCTCTTGCCAACTCCTCCTGCCACAACAACGGCAGAGACCATGGATTATTCTAACCCTTGGCAAGCCTTCTTGTACGCTTTTTCAAAAGAGCAATTCTTCTCCTTAGAAGCTTGGCCTTCCTTGTTTCACCCACATTTAAGGCCTCTTCCTTCTGTTTTTTGAGCTCCCTTATCTTCGCCTTGAGTCTTCTGATCTCATCCTTTGGGCTTTCTTTTGTCTCTTGTATGCCAAAATACTCCTTGATGATGGAGATCAGCTGCTCCTTTTTCATGGCATGTACACCTTCAACGCCAGGGATCTTTTTTGCAAATTCCCTGAGTTCGGGTGCGGTCATCTTTTCAAGGGGTTTTTCCGGTAGTTTTAGCTCTTCTGCTTCTTGGGTCTGATTGATTTCCTCTTGTGTCATTTATTCTATCCTCCTCCGATAATAATTATTTTGAAAATGCCCTTAAAAGCTCTATGGGTAGTGGAAAGATGGTGTTGGTACTTCCTTCCGATGAGATCTCCCTTAAGGTTTGGAGATACCTAAGTTGTAAGGCCTCAGGATATTCTTGTATGATGCTTGCTGCCTCTGCCAGCTTGGTTGCAGCCTGGAGTTCTCCTTCTGCATTGATAACCTTTGCCCTTCTTTCCCTTTCTGCTTCAGCCTGTTTTGCCATTGCCCTTTGCATCTCCTGGGGCAAGTCAATATGCTTTACCTCAACGGTGGTGACTTTTATGCCCCAAGGATCAGTGTGCCTATCCAAGAGTTCCTGCAGATGAGCATTTATCTTGTCCCTTTCGGAAAGTAATTCATCAAGTTCCACCTGCCCACACACACTCCTGAGGGTGGTTTGTGCCAATTGAGATGTCGCAAAAAGATAGTTTTCAACTTCTATTACAGCCTTTACTGCATCCATTACCCTAAAATACACAACGGCATTTACCTTAACAGATACATTGTCTTTGGTAATTACATCCTGGGGAGGCACATCCATTGTCACGAGCCTCAAGCTTACCTTTACTAATCTATCAATGATCGGTATGATGATAACAAGGCCAGGTCCCTTAGTTGCTATAACTCTACCCAACCTAAATACAACGCCCCTTTCATATTCATTTAGAATCTTGAGGGCGGCAGAGAGAAACATGATAAAAAGTATCACAATCGGAAGAAGGTAAAAGAGCATTTCTTACTCCTTTCTCACTTTTAATAGTAGTCCATTCATACCAATCACCTTTATCCTCTCTCCATCTGCTATGGGTTCATCAGAAGTTGCATTCCAATATTCACCATGCACAAAAACCTTTCCAACCTTATCAATTGGGCCTTTGGCAATGCCTATTTCTCCTAAAAGGCCCTCTTTACCTGTGAGGGGTTTCCTCCACATGGCCCTTGCAGCAAGGCCTGCCACGATCACAAAAAATGCGCCTATGGTCAAGGCTGTTGGGATTAGGAGTTTCAAAGAGACCCTCAATTCCTCAAAGAGCATGATAGAACCAAGTACCAGGGAGATCAAGCCCCCTAGGGAAAGCATGCCATAGCTCTGCACCTTTATTTCAAGGATAAAAAATATTACCGCCAAAACTATGAGTAAAAGCCCTGCATAATTCACAGGTAAGGTCTGGAATGAGTAAAAGGCCAGGATCAGGCTGATCCCTCCTATGACCCCTGGAAAGATGCTCCCTGGATGGGACAGCTCAAAGTATATGCCCGCAAGGCCTATCATCATAAGTATGTAAGCAATGTTAGGGTCGCTCAAGGTTATGAGGATCTTGTCTCTCCAAGATGGCTCGTAATATATCTTTTCACAGTCCTGGGAATTTATCCTCACGGTCTCACCCTTTATGTTCACCTTCCTTTCATGGATGGCGTCCAAAAGGGCATCTATGTCTTCTGTAACAAGGTCCACCACCTGTTCCTTGAGTGCAGTTTCTGCTGTGATACTGGCACTTTGTCTGATAGCCTTTTCAATCCATTCTTCATTCCTGTTCCTTTCCTTGGCAATGGACCTGCCATAGGAGACCATGTCGTTTACCACCTTTTCAGTCATGGTCTTATCCATATCCTTTCCACCCACATTAACCGGGTGTGCTGCACCGATATTGGTCCCAGGTGCCATGGCAGCGATATGGGCAGCTATGGTGACCAAGACACCGGCAGAGGCAGCCCCTGCTCCTTTGGGGGATACATAACTTACCACAGGTACCTTTGAATTTATGATGTCCTTTACAATGGATTTCATGGATGTGGCCAAGCCACCAGGGGTGTCTATCTGTATTATGATTACCTCTGCCTTTTTCTCATGGGCCCATTCAATGGCCCTTTTGATGAATGAGGCAGTTCCAGGGTTTATGGGGCCTTCAAGGCTTGCAATCACGGCCTTATTGGCGCAAAGACCTGCATTTATTTGAACCACTAACAAATACAGGGTTATAAGAGCAATTCTCTTAAACATTTTCATTCCCAAGCCTTTTCATGATCTGCTTTAAATCCTCCCAGGCCTCCCTTTTCTTATCAGGATTCCTCAAAAGATAGCTTGGGTGATATGTGGGCATGAGGGGGATCCCTTCAAATGTATGCCATTTTCCCCTAACTGAGGAAAAAGCATCCTTCTCCTTAAGGCCCAGGAGTGTCTTTGTGGCGACCCTACCCAGTGTACAGATCACCTGGGGATTCAAGATCTCAATCTCCTTTTTTATGTAACCAAAACAACTGCTGATTTCCAAGGGGTTTGGATCCCTGTTATTTGGGGGCCTACACTTTACAACATTGGATATGTAGCACTGGTTGCGTTTAAGCCCCATGGCAGAGATCATCTTGTCCAATAACATTCCAGAGGCTCCCACAAAGGGCCTTCCCTGTTGATCTTCCTCTGCACCTGGTGCCTCTCCCACAAACATAAGGCTTGCACGCAAATTCCCTTCCCCAAACACCACATTCTTCCTTGTCTTATGAAGTGCACATGCCTTACAGTGCAAGGCCTTTCCCCTCAATGATTCAATGGTAGGGTTTCTTCTGGGTACGGGGAGTAAGTCAATCCCCAATTCTTCTTCCAACTTTACCCATGCCATGAGCTGTTTTTTTATCTCTCCTGCTTCCAACCCAATAACCTTTCACAGAGGGATCTTACCCTATCCAAGATCAGATGTCCCACCTCTTCCTTTGAAAGTATCGGGGTCTCTTCCATAGCTCCATCGGGGTACAGTATCTTTACCTGGTTTGTGTCCACTTCAAAGCCAGCCTTATCTGAGCTTATATCGTTTGCCACTATCATGTCCAGGTTTTTGGATAGGAGCTTTTTTTGGGCATTTAGGACCAGGTCCTGGGTTTCTGCAGCGAATCCAACAAGTATCATGGGGTGGGACCTCTTTAGCTCTCCAAGCTCCTTTAAGATATCGGGGTTTTCCACCAATTGGATGAGAGAAACCCCACTTTCCTTCTTTATCTTGTGGGATTGAAAGGTCTTGGGCCTGAAATCAGAGACTGCAGCAGCCTTGATCACCACATGAAGGTTGGGCGCTTCCGTCAAAACTGCCTCTCTCATCTCAAGGGCAGATGTGACTTTGAATAATCTCACCCTTGGCGGTGGAGCAAGATTGGAGGGGCCAGAGACCAAAATCACCTCTGCCCCCCTCTTTTGGGCCTGGCATGCAATGGTGTATCCCATCTTTCCTGAGGAAGGGTTTGATATAAATCTCACAGGATCAAGGTATTCTCTTGTGGGCCCTGCTGTAACCAGGATCTTGAGGCCTTCCAAATCCTTTGGGCTCAGTATATATTCAAGCTCCTTAAAGATCTCAGTTGGCTCAGGAAGCCTGCCCTTTCCCTCTGCCCCGCAGGCAAGGGAGCCTGCTTCAGGATACAGGATGTGGTAGCCCAAGGAGCGTAATCTCTCCATGTTTCCTTGTACTATGGGGTTTTGGTACATCTTCACGTTCATTGATGGGCACAGGAGCACAGGGCAAGTAGCAGCTACAACCGTTGTGCTCAAAAGGTCGTCTGCTATTCCATAAGCTATCTTGGCTATCATATTTGCAGTTGCAGGAGCTATGACCATGAGATCTGCTCCTTGCCCCAGTCGTATATGCTCAAAAGGGCTTTTTTTGCCTTCAAACATGTTTAGATGCGTGGGATTCTGGGTTATGGCCTCAAAGGTGAGTGGACCGATAAACCTGGCAGCGTTTTGGGTTAGAATCACCTCCACCTTAGCCTCTGCCCTGGTGAGCAATCGCACCAGTTCCACCACCTTGTAGGCAGCAATTCCTCCACACACACCCACTACGATGCTTTTTCCTTTTAAGGGATTCGGCATGTGATGTCCTCTTCTGATTTTTCTGACATTTTATTGACAAGCCTTTTCAAAAGCAACAATGCAAAGGCCTTTTGCAAAGGGAATGGGAGAGAGAAAAATCTAAACTTCCATTTTGGGGTGAAAAAGCACTTGATTTTTTGCACCTCCTATAAAAAATAGATGCCAGGTCGGGGTGTGGCGCAGCCTGGTAGCGCACCTGCTTTGGGAGCAGGGTGTCGGAGGTTCAAATCCTCTCGCCCCGACCATCTTATTGTTGGATCAGTTTTCTTTTCTCCAAAAAACAACCCACTTCACCCTTTACCTTCAGATCCGCTCACATTTTTGTCCTTTGAGTCAAATTAGATCCTATGGGATATATCTTGCTACAACTATGCAAGTATCTTTGATGGAAGCCTCTTTTTTTCATGTGTATAAGGGCGAAATAGTGCTTTGATTTAATAGCCTAGGTTAAATTCAAGAAGATATGGAGTGTTTTGATAAGGAATGGTAAACTCTATCCCCATCAATCGGTGGCACCTCCTATGTTCAATTTCTCAAAATCCCGTATATACTAGTCTATCGGTATGTGGTAGTTTTTGAACTTCCTTTAAAATTCCGTCTATTATTTTTTAGCTTATGTGATAGACTTGCTCCAGCTCAGAAGTGACGTGTATGAATGGATGCCTTTGATCCCAGTCCCAGTTATCATAAAGAAACAGCCCACAAATAAGTCCATACTCCTTAAGAAGGCCCTTTTGAGTTTACTGATAAACAAAGATTTTTCATGTTTCCTGGAGGGTCATAGAAATAGGATGCTTTATTTTTTGTTGAGTATTTTATGTAAAGTATTTTATCAACATCGTAATAAATCCCTTCAAGTATCTCTCTGAATGCTTGGGTACAAATGGGAAGGTTCTTCATTATGCTCCCGTATTTAGGTAAAACCCGTTAGCTTAGTGTTGGTGGAGGATTCATAATACCATGGCCATTGGACTGTTCAAAAAGGTTACATCAGAAATACTATCACATATAGAATCGCCAGGCACAGTACCACTCATCAGGATGTGGATCAGGAGGACAACCAACACATTCTGTTTTAACACGTGGATCAATGCTCCAAGCAAAGTATGTGTATTCCACAAGGCCACCAGACTTACAAGGGTAGTCTTCCAATCCTTTCCTTTTGCGTGCCTCTTGAACCCTGCACCTTTTCATCTGATATACGATGCTTTTGGGTCCTTCATCCACAATTGCCTGAACATTCAGCCTGGAATATATCCTAAGTTTTAAAGCGGCCTTAACACCTTCTATCCCTGGATTGGGGGGTAGATTTAAAAGCCTTTTGATGGACCATGCCTCAAATGGGCTAAAATGTGCCCAGCAGGAATCGTTGCACCTTTTGGCATCATTCATGCCATACCTAAACTCCACGCCTTGAAACCAGATGCCATCGTGGGCCAGCCAGTTTTTTGCCAAGGAGTCTGTGAGCTCCAGTAGTTTTTCCTTGGGCATCTCCAATAGTGGCTTTGGGATCTCTTTTTCCAGATCAAACCCGAATATCTCACCCAGCCTTTTAAGCTGCACCTGGAGGCTCCTTTTATACACCTCGTCCAATATCTCATAGGTCCTTTCTGGTCCAAGCTGGTTTTGGACCTGGTGAAACCAAAAGCCGTGGTGCATTATGATCCTGTGGATAAGATCAACTACGTATCTGGTAAGCTCTTCATGAGTTAGTTCTTCCACTTCTCTTGCAACTACCATCTCATCCTCCCATAAATTTTCCTTGACCCTAACCCAATGAGGTGCTATAAGTCAACTACGTGCCGAGATAGCTCAGATGGTAGAGCAGCGGACTGAAAATCCGCGTGTCCCCAGTTCGATTCTGGGTCTCGGCACTTCAAATTTTTGGGAAATGCCCATAACTGCTTGGTCCCATATATAGACGTGGCTGAATAGGAAGAGTCTAAGGTCTAACATTCACGAATTAATGTTCAAAGTCAAAGGTTTATGTTCTGGTGGCTTGTCTCCCATAAAGTTGGTGAGGGAAATAAGGCAAATAAAGGATTTAAAGGAGATCAACGGATCAAGGTCCTTATTCTTGGGCCAAGAGGAGGTGAGGAGCGGTGGGGGCAGATTTCTAAACTCAGCCGGGCAGGATTGTGTGAAAATCGGAAGAAATGTGTGGGGAACTCAGGCAGAGGCTGGCCTGTGTTTTTGACCTTTTTGGATTGGGTACTCTGAGATCTGGATATGTGTCTTTATCTCTGGCGTGTTCAGGTGCCTGAAAATTCCCTTGCACATGTGTTACAAATCAAACCAAAATAGAGAACTCGCAACGGAAAAAGACGTATAATCCAACTAAAAAGCCTTGCTTTTACCTTGACCTTTGAGGATTTTAATACTTTATCATGGTTAAACAAAGTAATTGGATTGGAAAGGGAGGGGAAGGCAATCAAGCAGATCAAGGAGAAGAGATACTGGGAGAAATATCTGGGTAGAGGATTGAATATCTACATAATGGGAGTGGAGTTTAGCAAAGAGAAGAGAAACATAGTGGGTTTTGATGTGGAGAAGGTGGTGTAATTTTTTCACCTGCGAAGTGTCGCAGGCTTGATAGCTAAAGCATAGGAGGCAAGGTAATGAAGAAGCTTCCCATTGGTATACAGAGTTTTGAGAAGATAAGGACAGATGGATTCTATTATGTGGATAAAACCCCCTTCGTGGCAAAGCTTGTGACAGAAGGCAGTGGTTGGTACTTTTTATCCCGGCCCAGACGATTTGGGAAGTCTTTGTTTTTGGATACATTGAGGCAGGCCTTTTTGGGTAAGAAAGAGCTTTTTGAAGGTTTGTACCTGGAAAAGAACTGGGATTGGGAGAAGAGATATCCTGTAGTGTATATAGATTTTGCAGAAGGTGTTATAGATTCAAAGGAGAGTTTAGTTAAGACTATTGAATCCATACTCAGAAGGCATGCAAAGCTTTATGGAATAGTCTATGAAGAAGAACTACTAAACCTTAGGTTCAGAGAACTCATAGAAAAGGCATCTGAAAAATATAATCAAAAGGTTGTGGTTCTAATTGACGAATACGACAAGCCCATATTGGATAGAATTGAAAACAAAGAGTTAGCGGTTGAGATAAGGGAGGTATTGAAAAACTTATATGGGGTTTTGAAACCATTGGATAGCCACATAAGATTTGTATTCATAACAGGTGTATCCAAGTTCAGTAAAGTATCGTTATTTAGCGGTTTAAATCAATTGCAAGACATAACGCTAAACCCGGAGTATAGCACCATATGCGGTTATACTCAGAAGGAGTTTGAGAAGGTTTTTGCAGACAGATTATTGGGAATAGATTTGGAGAAGGTTCGATGTTGGTACAATGGGTATTCATGGCTTGGGGAATCTGTATATAATCCCTTTGATATATTACTTCACCTTGCAGAAAAGGAGTTTAGGCCTTATTGGTTTGAGACAGGAACACCCACATTTTTGATAAAGCTTCTTTTTGATGAAAAATTTTACCTTCCAGGGCTGGAAAATTTGGAAGCAGGGTCGGAATTGATAGAAAGTTTTGATGTGTATGATATCTACCCTGAAAATCTTTTGTTCCAAACAGGGTATCTAACGATAGGCGAGAGGAAAGTGGAAGAAGGAAACATCGTCTATTATCTAAGATTTCCCAACAAAGAAGTAAGGAAGACGTTCAATGATTATCTTTTGTCTTATTATGTAAAGGATCGAAGACAAAAGGAAAAGAATAAAAATAGTCTCAGGGAGGCCTTAAAAGTTGGAGAGTTTGAGCAGGTAAAGAAGCTTTTTCAAAGTTTTTTTTCAAGCATTCCCCATGAATGGTACAGGAAGAATGACATTTCAGGCTATGAAGGATATTATGCCAGTGTAGTGTATGCATATATTTGTGCCAGTGGATTTGATGTGGTGGTTGAGGATGCAACGAGTTTTGGAAAGGTAGATATGACGGTTATATTAAGCGATAGGGTTTATGTTATGGAATTCAAAGTGGTGGAGCTTGAGGGAGAAGGGAAGGCAATCAAGCAGATCAAGGAGAAGAGATACTGGGAGAAATATCTGGGGAGAGGATTGAATATCTACATAATGGGAGTGGAGTTTAGCAAAGAGAAGAGAAACATAGTGGGTTTTGATGTGGAGAAGGTGGTGTAATTTTTTCACCTGCGAAGTGTGGCAGGCTTGATAGCTAAAGCATAGGAGGCAAGGCAATGAAGAAGCTTCCCATTGGTATACAGAGTTTTGAGAAGATAAGGACAGATGGATTCTATTATGTGGATAAAACCCCCTTCGTGGCAAAGCTTGTGACAGAAGGCAGTGGTTGGTACTTTTTATCCCGGCCCAGACGATTTGGGAAGTCTTTGTTTTTGGATACATTGAGGCAGGCCTTTTTGGGTAAGAAAGAGCTTTTTGAAGGTTTGTACCTGGAAAAGAACTGGGATTGGGAGAAGAGATATCCTGTAGTGTATATAGATTTTGCAGAAGGTGTTATAGATTCAAAGGAGAGTTTAGTTAAGACTATTGAATCCATACTCAGAAGGCATGCAAAGCTTTATGGAATAGTCTATGAAGAAGAACTACTAAACCTTAGGTTCAGAGAACTCATAGAAAAGGCATCTGAAAAATATAATCAAAAGGTTGTGGTTCTAATTGACGAATACGACAAGCCCATACTGGATAGGATAGAAAACAAAGAGCTTGCGATAGAACTGAGAGAGGTTTTGAAGAACTTTTATGGAGTTTTAAAGCCTCTGGATGCTTATGTGAAATTTGTGTTTATTACAGGGGTGACTAAGTTCAGCAAGGTTTCTCTATTTAGTGGACTAAATCAGCTACGGGATATTACCATAAGCGAGGAATATTCTACCATATGCGGCTATACCCAAAAGGAGTTTGAGCAGGTTTTTTCAGATAGAGTTTTGCAAATTGATGTGGAAGAGATGCGGCACTGGTATAATGGTTATTCTTGGCTTGGAGAGCCTGTTTATAATCCGTTCGATGTTTTGCTTTACCTTGCTGAAAAAAGCTTTCGTGCTTATTGGTTTGAGACAGGTACACCCAGTTTTCTCATAAAAGTTATGTTGGAAAGGAAGTATTACCTGCCCAAGTTATCCAAACTAAATGTTGGAGAAGAGTTGATAGGAAGTTTTGATGTGGATGCAATAACCCCAGAGAACCTGCTGTTTCAAACAGGCTACCTTACAATAGCAGACAAGAGCACTGAAATTGGTGATATCAGGTATACGCTCAGGTTCCCCAACAAAGAAGTACAGATGAGCTTTAACAACTACTTCCTAAATTATCTGGTTGAGGACTACCATAAAAAGTCGGAGAACAAAAGCCTTCTAAGGGATGCTTTTAGGGAGAACAACTTCGAGAAGATCAGGAAGATCTTTGAGTCTTTTTTTTCCAGTATACCCTATGAGTGGTACATGAGGAACCAGTTGAGTGGGTATGAAGGATATTATGCCAGTGTAGTGTATGCATATATTTGTGCCAGTGGATTCGATGTGGTGGTTGAAGATGCAACGAGTTTTGGAAAGGTAGATATGACGGTTATATTAAGCGATAGGGTTTATGTTATGGAATTTAAAGTGGTGGAGCTTGAGGGAGAAGGGAAGGCAATCAAGCAGATCAAGGAGAAGAGATACTGGGAGAAATATCTGGGGAGAGGATTGAATATCTACATAATGGGAGTGGAGTTTAGCAAAGAGAAGAGAAACATAGTGGGTTTTGATGTGGAAGAGCTGATCTAAAGAAACTTGGAGAAAGTCAGGAGAAGTTCCACATTGCCCCTTAAATGTTTAGCGCTCAAAGCTCAGTGCAAGAAGATTGTGTCCGATTTGGGTTGGTTAACGTGAAGTTGGTAAACCAAATAGCCCGCATAGACGGTACAAACGGAATCAACCGAGATAAGGCGTCAGGCAAGTACTCTTAGCGTGACTTTATTACGAATGTGAAGCCAGACTGAGGTCTAGGGTCAAATTTTCATCTATTATCGATAAGTCATAGGGATGCAACAACAAGATTCTTTGTGCAGTGCCAACCAATCCTTCAGAGTAACAAGGGCTTTTAAGCCCAACCAACTTATATGGTTTGGGCAGGCAGGAAACAAACTACCAGAAGGGTTTCTAAGCCCAGGTGGAACCGAGTTATCCCGGCCTGCCCAGTTAAAAAACCTTGCCCATACATAGCATGTATCACATAACATAGTTTTTCGTAGAAGGTGGCCACTTACGAAGTGGAAAAGCCTGCGGTATACCTGGCCACGGGTGATTTTTGCTTGCAGGTTTGGGATAAGTTTACTATATAAAGGCCCTTTGGGGGTGTTGAGCATTTAAATCATTAGGATAGGTGAGAATGGCATTTCATATCATTTGTAATGGAATAAAAAAAGAGTTTGACAGGGCTCTGACGGCTTTGGATGCCACATTGGAGTTTGGGTGCCCAAAAGATGGGCTTGTGGCTGTAAAGGTGAGGGAAATGGAAAAAAATGGCATGTTCCTGAGCAGGGATCTGAATTCTCTTATAGACTACGATGCAGAGATAAGGCCCATCTATGTTACAAGCCCAGAGGGTTTAGAGGTGGTGAGGCACAGCACTGCACATGTGATGGCAATGGCTGTGAAAGAGCTGTATCCAGGTGTTAAGGTGGCCATTGGTCCTGCCATAGAGGATGGATTTTATTACGACTTTGACTATGAAAGAAGCTTTAAGGAGGAGGATCTCCCAAAGATAGAAGATAAGATGAAGGAGATCGTGGCAAAGGACATTCCCTTTGAGAGGCGGGAGATCTCCAAGGAAGAGGCGATAAAGTTATTTGAGTCACAGGGCGAGATATACAAGGTGGAGATCTTGCAAGAGATACAAGATGATATTGTTTCCATTTACAAGCATGGTAGTTTCGTAGATCTTTGTAGGGGGCCGCATGTACCCAGCAGTGGATATCTCAGGGCATTTAAACTCCATAAAGTGGCAGGTGCCTACTGGAGAGGTGATGAAAAAAGGCAGATGCTAAGCAGGATATACGGGCTTGCCTTTGCCACCTATGATGAACTCAAGGACTACCTGGATAGATTAAAGGAGGCCCAAAGGAGGAATCATATAAGACTTGGCCAGGAGCTGGATCTGTTCAGTATCCATGAGGAGGCAGGTCCTGGCCTTGTGATATGGCACCCCAAGGGGATGATGCTCAGGTATCTTTTGGAGAAGTTTGAGATTGAAGAGCACCTAAAAAGGGGTTATGAGATGGTACGGGGGCCGGAGATATTGAAGACAGAGCTCTGGATCAAATCAGGCCACTTTGAGAACTATCGGGAGAATATGTATTTTACCACTGTGGATGAGCAGTCTTACGGCCTTAAGCCCATGAACTGCCTTGCCCACATGTTGATATACAAATCCAGGATTCGCAGCTACAGGGACCTTCCCAAGAGGTATTTTGAACTGGGGGTTGTGCACAGGCATGAGAGATCTGGAGTGCTCTCAGGTCTTTTGAGGGTTAGGGAGTTTACTCAAGACGATGCCCATATAATCTGTACACCCGAGCAACTGGATGGTGAGATCAAAGGTGTGTTGGGCTTTGTGGATGAGGTGATGAAGCTATTCTGCTTTCCTTATGAGCTGGAGATCAGCACAAGGCCTCTAAAATCCATAGGAAAGGACGAGGACTGGGAGTTGGCTACCAATGCCCTCAAGAGTGCTGTGGAAGGACTTGGCCTGGCCTATGACATAAATGAAGGTGAGGGCGCCTTCTACGGGCCCAAAATAGATGTGAAATTAAAAGATGCCATTGGAAGAAAGTGGCAATGTGCCACTGTGCAATGTGACTTTACCTTGCCAGAGAGGTTTGATTTGGTGTACATAGATCATGATGGCCAAAGGAAAAGGCCTGCCATGATCCACAGGGTGATCCTGGGAGCCATAGAGAGGTTCGTGGCTATCTTGATCGAGCACTACGCTGGAGCCTTTCCCCTTTGGCTTGCTCCTGTCCAGGTGGGGATACTCACGGTGACAGACAGACATATTTCCTTTGCCCAAGAGGTATTAGACATTCTAAGGAGAAATGGTTTTAGGGTACAGGCAGACTTTAGAAACGAAAAGTTAGGTGCAAAGATAAGGGAAGGGGAGGTGCAAAAGATACCTTATCTTGTTGTGATAGGCGATAAAGAAGTGGAGAGCCGTTCGGTTAGCCCAAGGCAGAAGGGGAAGGGCTCGCTGCCCATGATGGGGGTGGAAGAGTTCCTCCAGATGTTGAAAAACCAATGTGAAAAAAGGGGGTAGGCTATCGGTAAGCAAGTAGAAGAGGTTCGGGTAAACGACAGGATCAGGGTAGACAAAGTAAGGCTTATTTCCGCATCGGGTGAAAACTTGGGGATAGTGAATATTGAAGAGGCCTTACGACTTGCCAACGAAGATGGCTTGGATCTTGTGGAAGTGGCTCCCAATGCAGACCCTCCGGTCTGCAAGATTATGGATTATGGGAAGTTCAAGTACAGGGCCAGTAAGAAGATACAGGAGAGTAAGAAAAAGACAAAGGCCTTCCAATTAAAGGAAGTAAAGTTGAGGCCCAGGACTGATGCCCATGATTTTGATACAAAGGTAAAGAGCATAAGAAAGTTTTTGGAGAAAAAGAATCGGGTTAAGGTCACTATATTTTTTCGAGGTAGAGAGCTGACATATTTTGAAGTGGGTGAAGAGATGCTGAACCGTGTATTGGAAGCAGTTAAAGATATAGGTGCTGTGGAGGAACAACCGAAGAAAGAAGGAACGAACAGGCTTTCTGCGGTGGTGATTCCTAAATAAGAAATAGACATTGGAGGAGAAGATGCCAAAAATAAAATCCAATAGCGGCGCCTTAAAAAGATTTAAGGTGACTGCCAATGGGAAGATAAAAAAGAAGAAAGCATATCATAGCCACCTGTTAACTCATAAGGCCAGGAAAAGGAAGAGACAACTTAGAAAGGCAGATTATCTGACCGGTGGAGAAGTTAAACATGTAAGAAGGCTTTTGCCTTATCTATAAAGAAAAGGGGATTTGTAAGATGCCGAGGGTAAAAAGAGGTTTTAAGGCAAGAAGGAGAAGGAAAAAGGTCTTAAAGGCTGCCAAAGGTTACAGGGGAGCGTCAAGTAGGCAGTTTAAGTCAGCAAGTACCGCTGTGATGAGGGCAAGGGCATATGCCTTCAGGGATAGGAAGCAGAAAAAGAGGGATTTCAGACGCCTGTGGATCATAAGGATCAATGCTGCTGCAAGGGAATTGGGCTTGAGTTACTCTAAGTTTATCCATGCCCTCAAGGAAAACAGAATAGAGTTGAACAGGAAGATGATTGCCGACATGGCAGTGAGGGATCCTTCTGCCTTCAAAGAGCTGGTGGCTGCCTGTGGAAGCTAACCCATTAGAAGGGAAGGTTTCTAATTTACAAGAAGAGGCCTCCAGGCTGTTAAAGGAGGTACAGGATCTTAGCGCCTTAGAGGAACTGAGGATTAGATTCCTTGGGAAAAAGGGGCTTATCACCCAGTTATTAAAGGAATTGGGAGGCCTTCCTGCTGAACAACGGCCTGTTTTGGGTAGGCTTGCCAACGAGTTGAAGGAGAACTTCTTAAAGGAGCTAAACAAGAAGAAAGATGAGCTTTTGGCCTCAGAGAAGGATGTGACCCTTGTGGACATTACCCTCCCTGGTAGGGCACCACTGAGGGGAGGATATCATCCCATCACCTTGGCACTCAACGAGATAGTGGAGATCTTTGTGAGGATGGGTTTTGAGGTGGTGGAAGGCCCTAATGTGGAACTGGACTACTATAACTTTGAGGCCCTGAACATTCCCAAGGATCACCCTGCCAGAGATATGCAGGCCACATTCTTTGTGTCAGATAATGTGGTACTGCGTACCCACACCTCACCCATGCAGGTAAGGACCATGGAAAAGCAGAGCCCGCCGGTGGCCATAATTGCACCCGGGAAGGTATACAGAAGAGATTCCGATGTATCCCATACCCCTATGTTCCACCAGGTGGAAGGATTGCTTGTGGACAAGGGTGTAAGCTTTGCAGACCTAAAGGGCACGCTCATCCTATTTGCCCGTGAGCTGTTTGGCAGTGAGACAAGGCTTAGGTTCAGGCCCAGCTTCTTTCCTTTTACCGAACCCAGTGCAGAAGTGGACCTTGAATGCGTAATATGCAGAGGCAAGGGCTGTAGGACCTGTAAGAATACCGGTTGGCTTGAGATATTGGGTTCAGGGATGGTGCATCCATCCTTATACGGTTTTGTGGGATACGATCCCAAGGAGGTCACAGGCTTTGCCTTTGGACTGGGTGTGGAAAGGATAGCCATGCTGAAGTACGGGATTGATGACATTCAACTTTTTTATAAAAACGATCTTAGATTCCTAACACAGTTTTTCCTGTAACCGTACCAACCGGTGATAAGATTGTGTGCCGTATAGATCTTTTTGGGAGCTTTTGGGGGCATTAGGCTTTTTTACGCCGTGTTTGAGGAGGCATGAAAATTGAGAGTCAGCTTAGAATGGCTAAAGGAGTATGTGGAAATTCCCCTCACCCCAAAGGAACTGGTGGATGCCCTCACCATGTTGGGGTTGGAGGTGGAAGGCCAGGAGGAATTAGGTACCGGTCTAAATAAGGTGGTGACCGCAAGGATCTTAGAGGTCAAGCCCCACCCAAATGCAGACAGGCTCAAATTATGTGTGGTGGATGTGGGCGGAAAAGAGTACCAGGTGGTTTGTGGTGCGCCCAATGTGAGGAAAGGGCTTGTGTCTGCATTGGCACTACCTGGTGCTACGCTTCCAAACGGGATGGTAATCAAAGAGGCCAAGATAAGGGGAGAGCTGAGTTTTGGTATGCTGGCAGCGGAAGATGAACTTGGGCTCACAGATGACCATACCGGCATCATTGAATTATCCGAGGACCTGCAAAGCGGCGTAGAGCTGGATACCATAAAGGGGATCAGGGATGTTGTGCTGGATGTGTCAATAACACCCAACAGGGGAGATTGTAACTGTGTTGTGGGAATTGCAAGGGAAGTAAGCTTCATAGTGAAAAGCCCCTTGAAACTACCTTCCTATGATATGTTGGAGGAAGGGGAGAAGATAGAAAAATATGCCCAGATTGAGATAGAAGATCCAGAAGGCTGCCCAAGGTACTGTGCGGGCATGATACAGGGGATCCAGATTAGACAAGGGCCTTTTTGGATGAGATACAGGATACACAAATCAGGGATGAGAGCCATAAACAACATCGTGGATGTGACAAACTATGTGATGCTGGAGTTGGGACAACCTTTACATGCCTTTGATTACCATAAGATTAGAGGAGCAAAGATAGTGGTGAAAAAGGCCCAGGAGGGCGAAAGATTTCAAACCCTGGATGGTTCACAAAGGCTTCTTTCAAGGGATGTGTTATTAATATGCGATGGTGAAGGTCCTGTGGCAGTGGCTGGTATAATGGGTGGTTTAAACTCTGAGATATCAGAATCCACCAATACGGTGTTGTTGGAGTCGGCCTTTTTCGACCCCATTACCATCCGTAAAGGTTCCAAACACCTTGGCCTTCAGACAGAGGCATCCTACCGTTTCGAAAGGCGTATTGACATAGGTAATGTGGAAAATGCCCTAAGGAGGGCATTGGAGCTCATGAGGAGACTATCGGGTGGGGTTATCCTGAAGGGTACCATTGATGCCTATGTGAAGGAGTTTTCCCCTCCCACCATTTTGTTGGACCTAAGAAGGGCCGAGTCCTTTGTGGGAATGCCTCTTGAAAGGGAGAAGGTTAAGGAGATCCTGAGCGGTTTTGGGATGGAGGTGCAAGGGGATGGGGCCTCCCTCAAAGTAATTCCTCCCACACACAGGCCTGACATCACCATCCCAGAAGATGTGATGGAAGAGATTGCAAGGGGTATAGGTTATGAAAACATCCCCATCCATTACCCCAAGATCAGTGCCAGGAAGGTTTGGGATACCTCTCTTAGGAGATTTTCCCTAAGGGTAAAAGAGGTCATGGCCGGCCTTGGTTTTAATGAGGTGATCACATTTAGCTTTATTTCCCCTGTGTTCTTGGAGATTTTTAAGGTCCCTACAGATCCTTCAGCGCCTGGCCATGAGCTAAGAAAGATAGTGAGGCTTAAGAATCCTCTGAGCATAGAGCAGTCTGTGATGCGCACCACCTTACTCCCAGGTCTCCTTAACACCGTTAGGTATAACCTTTATCAAGGGGTGGAAGGGCTTAAGATATTCGAACTGGGTGAGGTTTTCTTTGATCAAAACCAGGCAGACTTGCCCGATCAAAGACAACATGTGGCTGCCTTGGTAGCCCAGCCCTTCTTAAGGGATAGTTGGTACCAGAAGGAGAGGGAGGCTGACATCTGGGATATAAAGGGTGTTGTGGAGACCCTTCTAAATGCCATTGGGATTCGTGAGGTTAGGTATGAGAAGGCCCGGTATCCTGGTTTTGATCCTGCTTTAACGGTGGATGTGTATCATGGCGAAAGATGGCTTCTCAGGTTGGGAAGGATAGAAAGAGGTGTATTGAAGGAGTTTGATCTCCTTGAAAGGGGAGACATCTACGCCTTTGAAGGGGATGTGGGGGCCTTAAGGGAGGCCAGGCCACGGGCCATAGGTTTTGTGGAACTTCCCAAATACCCTGCTGCCACAAGAGACATCTCCATTGTGCTGGAAAGAGACATTGAATCCAAGAGGGTGGAAGAAGTGATAAAGGAGAGAGGTGCAGGGTTTGTAGAGTCTTTGTATCTCTTTGATCTATACGAGGGAGAAAAGCTGGAAAAGGGAAAGAAGGCCCTTGGTTACAGGATAACCTTTAGATCCAAGGAAAGGACCTTGGAGGGACAAGAGATAAACGAACTAATGGAGAGGATTATTTCAGGATTGAAGGAAAATTTGGGAGCAAGGCTTAGGGAATAACATCAATAGCCTGGGAGCCTAAGTTATGGAGATCCCATCCAATAAGAGGTTTTTTAGAATCGGCGAGGCAAGCAAGATAGTTGGGGTGCCGGCCCACGTCCTTAGATATTGGGAGAGTGAGTTCCCACAGTTGAGGCCAAGGAGGGCTGATAGTAAACAGAGGACTTACCAAAAAAAGGATCTGGAACTTTTGCTTATGATCAAAAGGCTTTTGTATGAAGAGAAGCTCACCATAGAAGGTGCCAAGAAAAGGCTCAGGCAGAAGGATGAGCCTAGGGAGCAAGACATTATCCAGATAATAAGACAAGAGATAAGGGAAGTCCTTGAGACCCTCTGCTGAGATCTTTTAGGTGTCCAACCAGTTCCATGGGGTTGAAAGATTCAGGTATTACAAAAGCAGAGGGGTGGTTTGCTCTGTTTTGTTGTGCCCTGATAGTTCTAATTGTGGAGATAACAAGACCCAAATTTGACCCCCAAAAGGATAGTTGTGTTTCATGCCACATAAATACCTCCAATCCGGACATAAGCCATAATGTAAAGGCAATGGGCTGCTCTGTGTGCCATTTAGGAAATGCCTTTGCATATCACAAGAATGCTGCCCATGTGGGAATTGTGAAAAATCCATCCGATTTGTCCACGGTTGAATTCACCTGTGGAAGATCCAATTGTCACAATGAGATCCCTTCAAAGGTTAAGAATTCTGTTATGGCGACCAACAGCGGGATGTTGAAAAGTCTTAAAGAGCTTTGGATTCACATGGGAAATGAAGATAAAGACTGGCCCAAGGAGATCTTGGACCTTAAAAAGGAAGGTTTCTATCATTGGGAGGTGCTGGATTATTTTAAGAAGATGTGCGGGAGTTGCCATCTGTGGCGGAAGGTTGGAGATGTGGAGGGAGAAATGGGTTTAAAGGGGGGTGGCTGCAGTGCATGTCATGTGATAAGGACAGAAAAAACAAAAGATCTGGGAACAAAGGCCCAATATCAACACCCAGTGATTACAGCAGTTGTACCCCCTGAAAATTGCCTCAAGTGTCATAACAGATCTGCCAGGATTGCCACATCTTACAAGGGGATGATGGAGGTATTGGGCACAAAAGGTGAGTTAAATGAAAGGCCTGGCGAAAACTATGTGGAATATGGGGGTAGAAGGTACCTCCAGCTATTCCCAGATATACATCACAGAAAAGCAGGCCTTTGGTGTATAGATTGCCACAACGGCCAGGAGCTCATGGGAGACGGGCAAAGACACCCGGAATTGGAAAGCCAACTTGACTCCCATTGCACGGTCTGCCACAGTCACATTGAGGAATCAAGGATCCAGCCACCCAACGATCTTGCCAAAAAGCTTGTATCCCTGAACAAAAGATTGCCCCAAGAACAGCATAAGATCTTGTACACACCAAAGGGCTACCCTCTCTATCACATAAGGCATATGGAGGGGAAACTTGTGCTCTTTAGAAAGGCAGATGGTTTTCCCTTTGAGCTTACGGTCAAGAAAAACGCTCCCTATCACCGTTTAAAAGGCCATGAAAGACTTAGTTGCTCTGCCTGCCATAGCGCCTGGATGCCACAGTGTTTTGGCTGTCATATCGTAAGAGAAGAGGGAATGCAATGGGACTGGGTGCTAACAAAGGGTAGTATGGGCAGGTGGGTTGAAAGGGTAGATTTCATAAGGCATGCAGAGCCTCCCTTGGGTGTGAAGAAGGATAAGATCTATCCCATTTTTTCCCATCCTGTTTACCTTTGGATGAAAGAAAAGCCTGCCTTAGGCGTTTCACTGGTGCTGCCCTCCTTTGATCCCCACACAACACAAAAGGAGGCTAAATCCTGCTGGTCCTGTCATGGGGATGCCAGGAGTGTAGGGTTGAATGGTGTGTTTTTGGATAAAGAGGTGCATGAACATTTGTTTGAGAAGTCCCAAGGGCACAAAAGGGGGTTCAAAGAGGAGGAGGTGGAAAGGATCCTGAGAGTAGGGCAATGCATTGTCTGTCATAAGGATTACCAAGACCCCATATTCAGGGACTTTCAAATAAGCTACATAAGATTTTGTAATGAGAGGAACTTACCTTGTAGGATAGGGAAGAAAGTAACCTGTGTACCTTTTCCTTTCAATCCAGATTGAATATCTGAACAGGTGTTTGGCTTAGGATCCGGGCCCCATTGGCTGTCACATGGAATATGCTTTCTATTCCTGCCCCGAATCCCAGGGTGGATACAAGCTTTGGTTCCAGGGCAAAGACCATCCCTTCCTCCAAGATACCTTGGGATGAGGCACTTAGGATGGGCATCTCAACCAGTTCAATTCCGATACCATGTCCTATGTACCTGGTCTTATGGCCCGGGACCCCCAAAAACTCTTCCTCCACCTGAAGCCTCTTTGCCACCTCCCATGCCAATCCATAAAGATCCTGGATCCTTATCCCAGGTTTGGCAGATTCCGAGACCCTTTCATGTATCTCTATTGCCGCCTCTGAGAGCCGAAGTGCTGGCTCAGGCATCTTACCCATTACAAACATCCTGGTCTCATCAAAATGATAGCCATTGAGGGTAAGATTTATGTCTATCATGATGGGTTCGTCACGGGAGATCTTTCTGTGGCTTGGCCCGCAGGGAAATGCAGGAGAGGCTCCCATCCCACTCATGGGCGAATCCAGTAGGCCAACCATGCCGGTGGCAGACCCACTCAATATATGGGAGGTATAACCTTCTGTAAGCCAGTCCCTTACCCTAAGCCTTTCTGCATGGCCGTGTTTTCTAACAAAGGATTCCACAATCCCTGCAAGTTCCAATTCACTGAGGCCTGGTTTCAGATGCTGGGATATGTACTCAAAGGCCTGTTTGGAAAGGGAGGATATGGAATCAAGCTGTTGAATCTCCCAAGCACTCTTCTTGGCCCTGGCATTTAAGATGAGGGGGGAAGCATCCAAGATCTTGGGCTGGGAAAAAAGCCTCCCGTAAAACAATACTTCATTATAGGGCATTACATCCAGCTCCAATCCCAGAATCTTTATGTCAGAGCCCGTATATCCTTTGGTGAGGTTTGGTAGCTCTTTTACAGAATCTATCTTTTTGATATGCCTCAAAGGTGATTCATTCTTTGCCCTTTTTAGCGAACTCTTTACCAACAAGAGTGGATCTTTATCCTCATAGAGGAACAAAAAGGCCCTTTGTGCAGTACCTGTAAAGTAAAACAGGTCGGGTCTGTGTACCACTAAAATGGATGGAATAGCCTCGTTTTGCATAAGCTCTTGTATAATCCTTATCCTATTTTCTATCTCAGAGCGGGGAACTGAAAATGAGCCTTCCATCGTCACCTCCGTTTTTGGAATGAAAGAATTCAAAAACAATGCTGCCTGAGATTTTGTAAACCTTCATTCAATTGCTTTCAGTAGGGCATCCTTTAGTTGATTAATCTTTTCTTCGCCCAACAATTTCTGCCCAAGTGTGTCTTTCACATAGAAAAAGTCTGCTACCATATCTCCTTTACTTCCTATTTTGGCAAATTTTATGTCGAGATTGTGTTCATAGAGTACACTTGTTATATCATATAAAAGGCCAATCTTATCTGTTGTATATACCTGTATAACAGTGAAAAAATCAGACTGTGCGTTATCTATAATAACTTCTGAGACTTTTCTTGGTCTGTAACTTGGATGGTCTCTTTTTATGACACCTGATTTCCTTGACAACATATGTTTAATGTCCAAAGTTCCCTGAAGTGCTTCTGATAAATCCATCTCAACTTTTTGGAACTTCTCTTGCAATCTAAGAGGATCAGGAGGATATGTCAGCTCAATCACATCAACTGCAATCCTATTGGCCCATGTATATGCCCTTGCGGCAAGGATATTAAATCCGTTAAGGCTTAAAACACCTGAGATCTTTGAGAATAATCCCGGATGGTCTATGGTAACAATGGTAAATTCAATAATGCCGTCAGTGGGATAGTCCTTCCAATTAATGATAAAATTCTGTCTATTATTTCTTTTAAGTGCTTTGAGTTCCATTGCCATTTCCACATGTGCCTTAATCTCCCATGGAGAATTTTCCAAGGAATATCTTATACCCATTCCTTGAAAAAATTCGCTAAACTTTTCCTCGGGTATAATCTCGCTTAGTATCTGTCTTGCAAGCGTTATATTTTGTCTTGAGGTTGCAGCCACATCTTTGGATGCCAAATTTCCCCGTTCAAAGACATGGAGGACCTTTATCAACAACTCTTGCACCAAATATTCCACCCATGAATCCCATGCCTTAGGTCCTGTTGACCTACTATCTACCCAGGTCAATAGGTAAAGCATCTTTGCCCTTTCAGGGGTCCCGATCGTCCTGGCACATTCCACTATCGTCTTCTCTTCATTTAAATTCTTGCGCTGGGCAGTTTCGGCCATTAGAAGATGGTGTTTAATGAGAAAGCTTGTTTCTTCAATTGTGGTATCGTGGATTTTTCCACGCCTCAAAAGTTCCTCTGCCTTTTCAGAGCCAAGGATCTCGTGGGATTTGGATCCTTTCCCAATGTCATGTAATAGAGCAGCCCAGAATAGCGGCTTTTTGTTTTTAATTTCATACATAAGTGTCTGCTCAAAGATGTTTCCATACTTATCAATTTCGCACAGGAATTTTAAGGTCTCAACGGAATGCCTTCCCACAGGGTGAATGTGATAAGTATCATACTGAACCATGTTTTTTATTAGAGAGAACTCAGGCATTATGTAGTCCAAGATTCCAAGGTGTAAAAGCAATGTAATCATTGAATATGAATACCTTTCGGTTATCATCTTATCAAGGTATTCGAAAACATAGTTAATGCTATCCCGATGAGCAAAAAGTGATTTGTTCATTTTCTTCATAAACTGGATTGAATCAATGGAAAGCTGCTTCTTATCCCTTGCTGCAATGAAAATCGAATTTAGGAAACTTTCCAATGAAAAGTCGTCTTGTTTTATTTCTATGACTCCACTATGTAGCAATTTGTTATTCCGATTATCATCTGAAATAACCGATCTATCAATCATTGTGGCTGAAATTGACTCTGCCAAAAAACGTAAATTTGACATGTGGCCGTAAAGTTCACCCAAGAATTCACCAACTGAGTTCCAGGTGGTATTACAAAATATGGCATTGCCTAACTTATGCTGAAGATCCATTCTTAGGATGTCGTTTTTCCTTTTGTAAAGTTGATGAAGTAGATTCCTAATAACTCCGATATAATCAGTATGCTCTCTAATTTCAGAAAAAAAATCTTCGGCAGAGATAGTATTCAAGTTCGTGGGTGTATGGCTAAAGCCGAAGAGCGTTTTTCTTAGCCATAGTATATGATGGTAGTCTCTAAGACCACCTATACCTTCTTTTAGGTTTGGCTCCAGCATATCTTGGGGTAAGGAATGTTCCTTTGACCTTTCATGGAATATCTGTGTTAATTGGGCGATATATTCTGTTTTGTTCCTCACTAATAATGCCTCAAATGTGTTGAGTAATGCTTGGAATATTCCACTATTTCCAGCGATAAACCTCATATCAAGTAGGGAAGTGAAGGTCTTTGTATCCTTTAGGGCCAAGTTTATACAGTCATCAACTGTTCTCACACCATGACCCAGATCAAATCCCATATCCCATAGGGGTGTAAAGACTAATTTTGCGATCTGATTTCCAATAGTGGGAATGAAATCTTCATAAATAATTAGCAAATCCAGATCCGAGTGCCAATATAATTCTCCTCTTCCGTAGCCACCCACAGCTATGATTGCACATGGTATCTTGCGAAAGTCAGTGTTGGAATAATAGACTTTGTTAAAGATCTTACGCACTACTTCGTCAACCACAGAAGTTAGTTTATACGGAAATTGAGGTAGAAGATCTTTGTTCTTAAGGTCTTCCCACAGGTCCTTTTTTATGTTTTCTACTGATCCCTTTTGTCCCTCACCCAGATATGCCTCTGGCTCGTGCATCTAAAACCCTTTTACCTTGGAAAACTTGTTTCATCGGATTTTACCTATAATAAGCCAATTTTTGAGTTTTTGAAAGCTTTGTTTTGCCAAGAGATTGATACGGGATTATGTTATGGTGTATGGTGAGAGGGATTGAAGGTGAATTCTTAGGATCTGCGGAGGTAAAAGTGGATTTTATAGATCTGAAAGCCCAGCAAAAGGGGATTAGGAAGGAGTTGGAAGAGGCTATAAAAAGTGTCTTGGACCACGGGAAATATATAATGGGACCAGAGGTGTATCAATTGGAAGAAGAACTTTCTTCCTTTGTGGGTTCAAACTTTGCCGTAGTTTGTAGCAGTGGCACGGATGCACTTTTATTATCGCTTATGTCCTATGGAATAGGCCCTGGAGATGCTGTTATTACCACACCATTCACATTTATTGCCACTGCCGAGGTAATCTCTTTATTGGGAGCTACACCAGTATTTGTGGACATAGATGAGGAAACATTTAATCTTGATCACAGATTACTTTCGGATGCCCTAACTTATGCTCAAAATAAACGATTGGTTCCCAAGGCCATAATAACTGTGGATATATTCGGGGCTCCTTGCGAGTACTGCGAAATATTAGAGTTTGCAAAAGGGAATGATCTGATCGTGATTGAAGATGCTGCACAGTCCTTCGGTGCTATATATAAGGGGAAAAGGGCCTGTTCTTTGGGAGATATTGGATGCACTTCCTTTTTCCCAGCAAAACCCCTTGGATGTTACGGAGATGGAGGGGCAGTGTTCACAAATGATTCGGAGATCTTTGAAATTCTAAAATCCCTTAGGATACACGGTGAAGGCAAAGATAAATATGAAAATTTGAGAATTGGCATAAATGGAAGATTAGATACTATACAGGCTGCAATACTTCTTTGTAAGCTTAGGATATTTGATGAGGAACTTATACTTAGAGATAAAGTAGCGGAAAGGTATAAAACCTTTCTACAAGAATATTGTCCTCAAGTTGTTCCACAAAAAGTACCTGAAGATTCTTTTTCCCCTTGGGCACAATTTACCATAAGGTTTGAATCCAAGAGGCAAAGGGACAAAGTGATGGAGGTGCTTAAAGAAAAGAGCATCCCCACTGCCATATACTATCCCATTCCCTTGCATCTCCAGAAGGCATTTAAAGATCTGGGATATAAGGTGGGGGCTTTCCCCGTGGCGGAAAGGATTTGCAGCCTTGTGCTGAGTCTACCTATGCATCCCTATTTGGAGGAAAAGGACCAGGAAAGGATCATAAGGTCAATTGCTGAGGCCCTCTGAAACACTGTGCAAAGCCACTTCTATATCTTTAGGCCCATTGGAAGAAGGGGTCTTGGTATCCAGAATAAACAGGTTTGTGGCACAGGTGATGCTGCCTAAGAAGGGCTTGGTTTATGCCCACTGCCCCAATTCGGGGAGTATGCTCAGTTGTTGTGAACCTGGCAGAAGGGTGTTTTTGAAGAATAACGGCTCATTAGTCCGAAAGTATCCCTTTACTTGGGAGCTTATAGATATGGGTAGTTCTTTGGTGGGTATTGATACAAATATCCCCAATAGGCTTGTGTCTGAGGCCTTTAGGTTAGGAGTGTTTCCAGGCTATGAGGACTTTAGAATAGTGAGAAGAGAGGTGAAGACAGGGGATAGCAGGCTTGATATGTGTGTTCTAAGGGAGGATGGAAAAGGGGGTAGGCTTTGGGTGGAAGTAAAAAATTGCACTTTGCTTTTGGGAAAGACTGCTTTTTTCCCAGATGCCAAAACCTTGAGGGGGCAAAGGCACTTGAGGGAATTGATGAGGCTAAAGAAGAACGATGAAAGTATGCTCGTATTTGTGATACAACGGCAAGAACCAGAGGCCTTTTCCCCTGCTGATTTCATTGACCCTGACTATGGAAAACTACTGAGAGATGCTATCAAAGAAGGTGTCAAGGTGGTGGCCTTTAAATGTAAGGTAAAAAAATTGTGTGTCTACATCACATGGTTCCCATACGTCTATAACCTTATTCCTCAATTTATGTATGTGGTTGGGTCGGGTATGTTTGCCTCAATAAACCCTTTTTTCCTGATAATACAACTATCACAGAGGCCACAGGCCTTACCGTCTGGAGACGGATCATAGCAAGAGTGGGTGAGGGAAAGGTCAATTCCAAGGGAACTTGCTTTTTTTATGATCTCTGCCTTTGTCATGTGGAGTAAAGGAGCATGGATCTTCACCTTATTCTTTCCTTCCACTGTGGCTTTTAATGCAAGGTTTGCCATTGCTTCAAAGGCCTTTAGATATTCTTCCCTACAGTCAGGATAACCACTGAAGTCAATCTGATTGGCACCGATAAAGATGTCAAAGGCTCCCAACACCTCTCCCTGTGCAAGTGCAAGGCTCAAAAAGAGGGTGTTCCGAGCAGGGACATAGGTGGAGGGGATCTCAGATATTGATGAGATCTCTCTTTCCTTGGGAACAGAAAGATCAGATGTGAGAGAAGACCCGCCTAAGGATCTCAAATCTAGTTTCATTATGCGGTGCTCTTCTACCCCCATAATCTGGGCTATCTTTGCCGCAGAATCCAGTTCCTTTCTGTGCCTTTGGCCATAATCAACGGTCAATGCGTACACATCAAATCCCATCTCCTTGGCAATCCCAAGGCATGTGGTTGAATCTATTCCTCCACTTAAAAGTACTATGGCCCTATTTTTTTGTTTTATCACCATTTCTTTGGAGAACATCACATAATTCCTCCAGAAAGTGTTGGATGATTTCTTTTGTGGCCTCAGATGCTACTGTTGCATATTCTTCAGGGTTAAGGTTGTTCAAGGATCTTGAAACTTCATAGGTATTTTTGAAAAGCAAACTATTGTCCCCTTCGTATCTTTGTGAGACTTCAAAAAGTAACTCAGCTTTTAAAGTGGGGGAGGGGCTGAGATCAATCCAAAAGCTAAAGATATGAGTTGATATAATGATGTCATAATCGTATATGGGAGATTTGGAAACAGAATAGAAGATCTTGCTTATAGATAAATCCCTGTAGATTAATTCATCTACCATTTGGGGCAGAGGGATTTTCCATCTACAGTAAGGTATTGAAGCCATGTTGGTAGTGTTATTAAGAACCAACATGAAAGTGGTATTAAGTGAGTTGTTAGAGCTAATTGGCCTTAATAAAACATTATATGATGACTTACAAAGGCTTTTTTGGGAATCAAATTGGTACCAAAGCATATAATTTTGTACCTTTTCTCTTTTGAAAGTAGGTAGAGAGCATGAACTGACTCCAAAAACAAATAGTAAGCATATAAATAACTTCCAACTATTTTTCATTGTTCTTCTCCTTTCCAAATAGGAATCCAGCGGGTTGTTCTTGAAATAGTTCCAAGAGTCCATTTAGGTTGTTTAGTGTTCTATTTAGTTCCTGGGTTAACACCTCAAAATTGGTGGCAGAGGCAGAAAGGCCAATGCTATTCCTGTCCAAGGTTTTCTCTAATTTAGTAGTTAACATCTGCACCCTATTTACTGTGTTATGGAGTTCCTGAATTAGGGGTGCGAATCCTTTATCTTTGTCCGTCAAAAGATCATTTAATGCCACAGCTGTTTTCTTGTATTCATTAACAGCTTCAGAAAGATTAGTCATGCTGGACTGAAAACTTGTGTTGGCTTTTTCCAATGTGCTAAGCATATTTTTCATCGGCTGGGAACTCAGCTCTTTTTCAATTGAGCTAAGGGCATTTTTCAGACTCTTTATCGCCTGCTTTAATTCAGGATCCTCCACAGCATCTTTGATCTTCACAAGGGTGGCATTTAGATTTGTGGAGATCTCATCTAATGGTAGGTTTTTGATCTGGTTTATTAAATCGTCAATTCCTTTGAAGATCGTTGATATATCAGAAGGTTTGGAAGGGATTACAGGATATTCTGTGGGGAAACTTAGTTCTTTTCTTGGTATGAGGTCCTTTTCTGTGGCTACATTGAGTTCAACAAAAACTGCACCTGTAAGTCCCACTGGGCTAAGTTTTGCCACTATATCCGGGCCTATTTGCATTGTTTTATCTATAACAAGGGTCACTTGTATTAGTCTGCTATCAGGGGCTACATCTATGGATTGAACTTTTCCCACAGGCACACCTCTGAATTTAACAGGAGAGTCCTTTGACAAGCCCTGAACTGATTCATCAAAGAATGCTAAGTAGAAGTTACCTTTTGCTTTGCTCTTGGAAATCCCCAGCCAGATTGAAAGGGCTATTAGTGTGATCACGCCGATCAAAACGAATAGACCAACGGCAAACTTAAATAAATTATGTCTCATTTCATACTCCATGAAGACAAACGGTTAAAAAATGCCTTTACAAAAGGATGAGGTGAGTTTTCCTTCAAGTATTTTGGGTCACCTTCTGCTATGATTCCCTTTGTGGTTCCATCCAATAGTATTGCTCTGTGGGCAATTCTAAAGATACTTTCAAGGTCGTGTGTTACAACAATTATAGTGCTCCCCAACACCTTGTTGAGCTCTATGATAAGGTCATCCAAGGAGGCTGAGGCAATGGGATCAAGGCCTGAGGAGGGTTCGTCCAGGAATATTACCTTTGGGTTGAGTACAAGGGCCCTTGCCAAGCCTGCTCTTTTTTTCATCCCTCCACTTAGTTCAGATGGGTACAGATTTTCCACATTCTTCAGCCCAACCTGCTCCAGCTTGTATTTGGTGATTGCTTCTATCTGTTCTACACTCAGTTTTGTGTGATGAAGCAAAGGGAGCATTATATTTTCCTTTACGGTCATTGAGCCGATGAGTCCGCTATTTTGAAAAAGAATACCAAATTTTCCTATTACATCAAAATAATTGGATTCATCCCAGTATGTGATGTCAATGCCGTCAATGATTATCTTGCCCTTGGTGGGCTTTAAAAGCCCTGTCATTAATTTGAGGAGTGTACTCTTACCAGAACCACTACCGCCTATAATAGCAAAGATCTCTCCTTCGTATACAGAAAAGCTCACATCCAACAATACAGGACGATCTGAAAAGACAACGGATATGTTCTGGACTTTTATTATTTCTTTCATCCTACCAGTATACAAGAATTATCGCAAAGATGCTATCGAATAGTATAATGAAAAAGATCCCTTTTACAACGGCTGAAGTTGCTGCTTTACCAACGGAAGTTGCACCCTTTTCAACCCTCAATCCTTCATAGCAACCTATCCCAGAGATGAGCAAACCAAAAACAACACACTTCATTGTTCCCCACCACATGTCAAAGAGATTAAGACTGTTGATGGTTTGCTCTAAGTATGCATGGGGTGAAAGACCTATTATGAATATTCCCACGATAAAACCCCCAAGTATCCCAAAAAATTGTGAAAAAAGGCTTAGGATGGGAAGGGATATGGCAGTGGAAAGCATCTTGGGCACCAAAAGGAATCTGTGCACATTCAGGCCCATGGAGCTTAAGGCATCCAATTCTTCTGCAATCTTCATGGCTCCTATCTCAGAGGCAAAAGAAGACCCTGACCTGCCTGCCACAATAATGCCTGTCATGAGTGGCCCAAGCTCCTTGGTCATGGCGATGGTGAGCAAAGAGGCAACATAAATCTGGGCACCGAATTGTTCCAGTTGAATAGAAGTCATAAAGGCAACCACAAGGCCTAAGAGCATGCTTATTAGGGTTACGATGGGAATACCCCCGATCCCCACATGATAGAGGGATCTCACAAGGTGCCCTTTGTGTGCCCTGCTACGGGTAAAGGGCAGACGAAAAAAGGTTAAAAGTACTTCTCCCACGAATTCCAGTGCCCTTTTGAAGGAGCTTATGGAGGAGAAGGTAAGTTCACCTATTCGCTCTAAAAGCAAGGGTGGATTATTGGATGTTTCCTCCCTTTTGGTCTGCTCCAAAAGTTGGTTAATGTTTTTTATGGACTCTTCTATTTGTTGGTTGGATGATTGTAACTCAACTTCATAGCCGGCTCTTCTAAATCGTTCTATGTAAAATGCCAGTAGGACAAGGAAGTTATCGCTTATCTTATAGGTATTTGTGAGATCAAAAACCACTTTTTTGGGATTTCTTTTTGAGACTGATTCCAAAGTGGCTGTAAATGTATCCAGGGAAATAGCACCCATATCATTGCCAAAGGTGATTGTGACAAGTTTGATAGATTCATCCAAAATTATCTCAATAGGATTGAAATCAGTTGAATTCTGAAATCCCATCTGCTATGTCCAGTTCTTTGGGCTCGAAAATGATCCATCCAATCACATTCTTATCCTTTTCGATTCTATATGCAATGTGCAAAACTATTCTGTTTGTGGAATTATCCTTGTCACTTTCATAAACCCGTAAGACCTTAAATGATGCACCAGCCTCGGACAATTGCCCAATGGGGTATTTTTGAATTTTCTTTTTGGATAATTGATCTTTGTAATAGTCAAAGAGAACATTTTTGTTTTTGTCTATCACAATTATTCTATTGTATATACCAGACTGACTAAAGGTGTCAGTTACCTGTTTTTGTAATATTTTTATGTCATTGCCAATAATAGCCGATGAAATAGCTCCAGAAAGAGATTTTGAATCATGTTTCAGTTTTTCAATGACATTACTGGAATTGAGGATTTTGTCTGGAGGTTTCAAGTTGAGTTCCTTTTGCTTGTAAAGAGTGTATGTTATAAAAGGTAGGCAAACTAAAATTAAGATAAAAACAAGCCTTGATATGGTTTTTAGCCTTTTTTCCAAACGGACATGCTTTGTTACATCCTTGAGGAAAAAAATATAGGTGGAGATTTTTCCAGTTGGATCCTTAAGGCAGGTGATGGTTGTGGATAGGTATTTGGTGATGTTGTTCTTGGTGATTGTTAAAAGCTGATCTCTCACTGTGCCTTCATGCTCGGCCATGTGCATATACTGGAGGCACTTACTTGGGTCTTCAAAGATATCTTGTACCTCGGTTCCCATCAATTGTTCATAAATACCTTCAACAAGTTCTAATGCGCTTTGATTTGTTTGAATGATCTTTTTCTCAAAATTTGCCACTATTACTGAATCGGGGATCAGGTTACATAGTTCGCTCAGGCTTAGGTTAAGTTCGGTTGTCCTCTTCATCTTATGTGCCAGTGATTGGCATATACTTTGGTGAAGCCATGGAAGATTTTGGCTCATCACTTGGAACTCTTCATGGGGAATCTTTAGTATCTTGGAATGGGTATGGGCCTTGATGGTTGCACTTCTTTTTTTGTCAAGTAAGGAGGCCATCTCGCCAAATATTTCACCTGGTTTTGTGATCATTGAGATAATTTTGCCTGATTTTTTTACCTCAAGTGAGCCCTCCAAGAGTATGTAAATATCCTGGGATTCATCGCCTTCATAAAATATCACTTTCCCCTCTTGCACTTCCTGAATAAAGGGAGCTAAGCTGGGGTCCGCAAGAATCCTCTGTAGTTCTATTTCAGATAAGGCCGACATTATAAGGCCCCTCAGTTCTTTTTTTACCTACTTTAAAACAAGAGGTTAGCTTCTCTAAGTTTTTGATAAAGTATGCCTATGTCCTAATCTTCAAGATTTCAATCATTTTGTTAGCAAACTCAATTACATAATCCTGCTGGATTCTTGTGCAATACCCAGGACATGTACATCTCATATTATACAAACTTCTAACATAAAATTCAAATTTCACCCAATCCTTGCCAAGCTCAACTGCAAAAACATGTGGATAACAAGATTTATGAGAAAACTGTGTTTCACTCAGTATGTCTTCTGGCATTCTAATCCAGAATATTTGGGCTAGGGAGCTTTTCAAAGCATTTTGTATGAGATAAGCTTTTATCTTATCTATACCATCCTTTGATATTTCGTCAATGATGTATGACTTCACTCCTATTACTCCTGGCAAATTTGATTGAGTAGTACAAGGCATCAAAAAATCCATAAATCCATATAAGTGAGATTGAAATCACAACGTATTTTAAAAAATGCCCATTTTGGGTGAAAATGGAAAAAAGATCCATACTTCCAGCACTTATTTTTTCAGTAAATTCGGGAGTTGAATGAAATAGATCTATAACTCCAAAGATAAAAAGAATGATATGTAGGAAAACAATAGCCATGATTATGCCTGCTTTTTTGTACTGACGATTTAAAATTTGGCCAAAACCGGGTATTACCAGTAGTGATGTAAGGGGGGATAAGATGATGTTCTTGTTCAGATTCATTTTTTAAGACAAGAATGGTTTGAGTCTTTGGTGTTCCCTCATGATACACATATTCATGAACACCTTTAACCCTTCTTGCTGGGCCTTTTCTGCCGCTTGGTTGTTTACCACACCTATCTGCATCCAGATGACCTTGATCCCCTTTTGGATGGCTTGGTCCACCACCTGGGGGACCTTTTCGGGTGGCAAGAATAGATCTGCCATATCCACCGAAAAGGGAATGTCCAAAAGGGATTTATAGCACCTTTGTCCCAGTATCTCCTCCCTAATGGGATTCACAGGAACTACCTGAAATCCATTTTCCAAAAGGTATTTGGCCACTCTGTAACTATCCTTTTCAGGCTTATGGCTCAGGCCCACCACGGCAATCTTTTGCGTGGTCTTAAGGGCTGATAAGATCTCTTCATCATTGGAATGAAATTGTGGTATTTCGCAATCTGTAATCTTCCTCATTGTTTGGAAGGCTCCTCTTTGGATGGAGACTGCACTGTATTGGTGTTTGCTTGAATTTGCGCAGGCTCTTCTGTTACTTCCTTTTTCACCTTTTTGAATTCCTTTATTGCTTGGCCTAAACCCCTACCCACTTCTGGAAGCCTCTTTGCACCAAATAACACGAATATTATTACTGCGATTACTATTAATTCAGAACTCCCGACTCCAAACATGTGACACCTCCTTTTTGTTTATGGTTAAACATTGGAAATGACGATTGAAGGTTCTTGTTCACCCCTTGGCTCAATATGCCCTATAGGATAAGCATTTTCCCCAACTCCTTTGAGTCTTTGAATTATTTCAGCAGAGTCCTCTTCTTCAGAAATTATGACCATGCCTATACCGTTATTAAAGGTCCTATACATCTCTTGTTCTGTTACATTTCCATTTTCTCTGATTAATTCAAATATAGTGGGCACAGGCCAACTACCTTTGGTTATAACAGCCTTTACCCCTGTTGGTAGAATTCGAGGGATATTTTCCAAAAAACCTCCACCTGTTATATTGGCAATGCCATAGATCCTAAAACCTTTTACCAAACTAAGTATTGGCTTAACGTAGATTTTGGTGGGTTCAATTAACTCTTCACCCAAGGTTTTATTGAGTTCTTCCATGTATGTGTCAAGCTTTAATTTGAGTTCTTCAAGAAAGATCTTTCTGACCAGTGAATAACCATTGCTATGAATTCCACTTGATGCCAACCCAATAATGCGTTGCCCCACAGATATCTCTGAGCCATCTATGATTGCATCCCTTTTCACAACACCCACGATAAAGCCTGCCAAATCAAAGTCTCCTTCCTTGTATAGGCCTGGAAGTTCGGCAGTTTCCCCTCCCACCAAGGAACAAGAAGCCTGCTCGCAACCCCTTGTGATACCTTCCAAAATTTTGGTGGCTATCTCCACATCCAACTTTCCCATGGCGAGATAGTCCAAGAAAAACAGAGGGGTGGCTCCATAGACCATTATGTCGTTGGCACACATGGCAACCAGATCTATTCCCACTGTGTCATATATCCCCATCATCTTCGCAATCAAAAGCTTTGTACCCACCCCATCGCTGGAGGAGACCAATACAGGTTCCTTGAACTTTGATGCATCCAGTGAATACAGAGCTGCAAAGCCCCCAAAGTTATCCAAGACATTGGGTTTAAAGGTGTGTCGTAACAATCCACCTATCCTTTTCACAAATTCATTGGCCTTATCTATGCTAACCCCTGCCTCTTCGTATCTACTTTCTCTCATACACCCACCTCAAGCTCGCTCTTAGTGAAAGCAAAAATATAATCCTTTATTTAATACCACCTGTCAAACCTATTCTATGCCCGTCTTGCTACAGGACATGTTCAAGAAAAGAAGCTCAAGGGCTAAGATCTTTTTTGGCACCACCAGAACTTTTCCCCTTGTCTATATTGCATCTCGTGGCTTTTATAGGAATAAATTCCATAATTCTGATTAAAAAGCTTGATTTACACGTTTTCCCTCAAGATGATACCTTAAATTCTTTGTCACCGGTTGGATGAGGTGGAAGGCAGATTTTGCAAGTACCTCAAGGGTAAGATAACCAAGAAGAAGGGGAACATATACATCGCTGCGAGGGTAGGCTCAAGGAAGCCAAAAAATTTGCTTGAGAAAACTATTATCAGTACGTTGTTCACATTAACAAAGCTTATTGCAGAAGCAAGTTTAAATTCTTTTCTGCTAAAAATGGGTGCAAAATATCCTGCAATGAGATTCAAGGAACCCAAAAGAAGTGATGCTAATATGCATTGGATAATTAAACTGGGCCTTTGATGGAAAAAATTGCTGTACTTGGAAAAAACACCCAAATTGATAAGCGCCAGTGAAAGTAAGGAAAGAGGAAATCTTTTTGTAAGCAGTACTTCAGTAACCTTTTGATGAAATTTCTTTATAAGAATAGCTATGGAAACCGGGACAAAAACTATTAGAGATAGAGTTTTAATCATTTCAAGAAATGATAAGGAGACATCTGTTTCCGTAAGGAGTTTTATTAGGAAAGGTAGGGTAAATGGGATCAGTAAAGTCGTTATCACAACCATAACCAGTATTGTAGTTATCTCAGCCCCCACTACAGAGCCGATAAATGGAGCAACGACTCCTGTTGATACTCCGGCAAGTAGCAGAACAGCATTGGAATATTCAGGCAAAAATAATTTAAAAACAATGAAAACCAAAGCAGGGTATAAGAGAAGTTTTAGGAAAATCAAAAATACAAACTTCGTAAGATTTGAGGAAAACAACTTTAAGCCATCTTCTACCTTGACTCCAATGAAGCTTAGAAACACAAAAAACATCAGAAGGTAGATGACATAATCTGAAAAAACAATAAAGGTCTTGGGAAATAATACCGAAAGTGTGATGGTTGCAAATACTGTAACGATTATCAGAAGATCGGTCTTTCTCATTGTAGGGATCTTAAATGGCAGGACGGTATATCTAAAGGTCTTCCAAGAGATAAAGTTTGAGACCTGATAGATGGTTTAGTGCCCCCACTTTGATGGGCTTGTCCGCGGGTAGGGTATAGCATATGAGATCCTCTGAGAGCTCCTCCACCTGAATAGGTTCATCTCCTATTATGAGATCAACTACATCTTTATTGCAGGTGAGGAGGGGATCTTCCTTGTTTAGCTCTTTTTTGAAAAGCCCAAGCCAAGCCTCCATCAATTCAATGAGCTTGGAGGCACCAAAATATTCCTCCAATTCCATGTCCCTCAAGTCTTCTAAAGGGCTTTCCAAGGAGTCTTCTTCAAAGATGGCATCCTTTAGCAAGGGATCCATTGCCTTGGCAGATCCTATGAGACTCTTTGCCTCGCAAAGATCTTTTAAGGCCTGGTGGGCCAAGTGGATGATAAGATGCCACTTGAGGGGAAGGTCTTGATATTCCACCTGTCCCCCCAAGCCTCCCCTGATAAGGCCTCTTATGTTGAAGATGCTTTCATCCTCTCTAAGCCTATTCTTGGCGTACTTTAAAAAGCCTCCATAGCCCTTGTCCCAATTTGTTTGCATCCAGGCCTTATATTCCCTCAGGAGATAGGGAAAGGCATCCCCTGGCTCCAATTCTTTACCGGGTCTCTTGATCTCAATCCGACGGGCATCCACATAGGGTTTCATCCATTTCTCTATCTGTAGGCCATGGGGAAGGCACAAGATGAGCACATCAAAGTGGGAAAGTGCCCTCTCCAATATTCCATCTGGGATAAATGTGAACGGGAATATAAAGGCCCTATTTGATTCCAAGTTAGTCCTCCTTTAATTCAGGTAGGTCCAAATAATAATCCAAACATTCGGGATTCCGCAGTGCATCTTTGTTCAACACGGGTTGACCGTGTATGACTTTTTTAACTGCAAGTTCTACCTTTTTCATGTTTAAGGTATAGGGGATGTCGGGTATCTCTATAATCTTCGCAGGAACATGTCTTGGAGATGCATTTTCTCTTAGGGTGTTCCGAATCTTATCCCTAATTTCTTGTGTTAGCTTAAATCCTGGCGCCATCTTTACAAACAATATAACCCTTACATCATTTTTCCAATCTTGACCAACAACAATGCTATCTTCTATCTCTGGAAGCTGTTCAACCAACCTATAGATCTCTGCCGTGCCTATGCGAACTCCACCTGGGTTTAGTGTTGCATCGGATCTTCCATAGATGATAACACCACCTCTGTCGTTGATCTCTATAAAATCACCGTGTCTCCATACATTTGGATAAACATCAAAATATGCACTGTGATACTTTTTGTTATCAGGATCATCCCAGAAGTATATTGGCATCGAAGGAAATGCTGCTGTACAAACTAACTCACCCTGCTTATTGTATACTGGCTTTCCGTTCTCATCATAAGCAAAGACTTTCATACCCAGACATCTGCACTGGATTTCACCTGCATATACAGGTGCCATAGGATTTCCAGCCACGAAACACCCATTTAAGTCAGTGCCACCTGATATGGAAGCCAAATGTACATCTGATTTTATGGAATCGTAAACAAACTCAAAACCCTCTACCGAAAGGGGAGAGCCTGTGGAAAGTATGGTTTTTAGGGATTCAAGTCCGAACCTTTCTTTTGGCCTTAGTCCCGATGCCATCAAGGCAGAGATGTAGCCGGCACTTGTACCAAATATATTGATCTTTGCCTCTTCTGTAAGCTCCCACAAGGCTTCAGGGCCTGGTTGAAATGGATTTCCGTCGTATAATACCAATGTTGCACCCACAGATAAGGAGCTCATAAGCCAATTCCACATCATCCATCCACAAGTGGTGTAATAAAAGATCACATCTTCTGGCTTTAAATCCACGTGAAGCATCAGTTCCTTCTTGTGGTTGATGAGTATGCCTCCTGCGCTCTGGACCATACACTTGGGAAGTCCTGTGGTCCCTGATGAATACATGATGTACAAGGGGTGCTCAAAGGGCAGTTCAGCAAAGTCAATGGGCATTTCTTTATAGGGCTTAATTATATCATCAAAGAGCACTGCCTTGGGAAAATCCTTTGTGGATGGCATCTCTGTATAGGGAACTAAAATGATTCTTTCAAGGGAAGGGAGTTGCTTTGAAAATTCCTTGATCCTTTCTGTGGAATCAAACCTCTTTCCTTTGAAAAAATAACCATCGGCTGCGATTAACACTTTGGGTTTTATCTGCCCGAACCTGTCCATTACACCTTTGATCCCGAAGTCTGGTGAGCAAGAGGACCATATTGCACCCAAGCTGGTAGCAGCCAGCATGCCCATTGTGGTCTCGGGCATGTTGGGCATAAAGCCCACCACCCTATCCCCTGGTGTAACCCCTAAGTCCTTGAACGCTTGGGATAGGCGGCTTACCTTGGAATAGAGTTCATTATATGTGACCTTTCTGATGGGTTGACCTTCTCCTTTGAAGATCAAAGCGATCTTCCCATCCTTTCTTCTCAAAAGATTCCTGGCAAAGTTTAGTTTTGCACCCATAAACCATTTGGCGCCTGGCATCTTTTGAGGATCATCTACCACCTGCTTATAGGGTTCGGATGCCGAGATATCCACAAAGTCCCACACAGCCGCCCAAAATTCTGGGATATTTTCAACTGACCACTCCCATAGTTCTGAATATTCCTTGAAGTTTTTGTTGTGGCGTTTATTAACCTCTTGCATAAATGCATACATGTAACTCTTTAAAACCCTCTCCTCAGGCGGGGTCCAAAGGATCCTTCCCATGCTCTCCTCCTTTCTTTGTACTCCCAAGTGCCTTTAGCCCTCGGGGATTTTTCCTGTACGCAAAAGCCTTATCAAGAACCTTTCAAGGTTCAAGTGTTCGCCAAAGTGGGATTTAAGTACCTGGAGATTTAATTCAGCCCTTGCCGCTGTCTTATGTCCGCCTGCGGATGCACCCAATGGCTCAAACAATGCCTTTGCCTTTTTCCCTGCATCCCCTCTGGTCCCGAAGTATCTGAGGATCACAATGAGCTTTTCTCCATGTGTACCCGCAACTATAGCCCAGTTCACTTCAACTACCTTTACAAAGAAATCTGCAATGATCACAAGGTCGTCGGGCCTTCTGCATTGGTCAATGTATATGAATACGGTGTCCCTTAAAAATCTCATGTTTTCCAATGCCCTCTTGAAAGTCAAGAGGGTCTGTTTTGTAAGTTCAGAAGACTCTATGTTCTTCAAAGCACCCTTGTCTGCATAAAGTGCCAAGTCCTTAAATGCCTTTATGTCGCTCTCTTGTCCTGAGGAGATAAGGTCCTTTGTGTCTGTCTTTATTCCATAAAAGAGGGCAGTTGCAAGCTTTTTTGAGGGCTTGATCTTCGCTGCTTTCAGGTATTCGTACAAGATGGTGGAGGTGGCGCCGTATTCCTCTCGGATGTCCAGGAAAGTTGCATGGGTATGGGGATCCTTCGGGTGGTGGTCAATCACTATGCTATATTCCCTGTTTTGAAAGCCCTCATGGTGGGAAGGCTGATTGTCCACGATGGCGTATTTGTTGAAGTGCTCTGATCTAAGCTCCCTCAAAGGCTTCATGGGGATCCTTAAAAGCCTTACCATTGCCATGTTATCAGGCCTGCTTATGGAAGTTACTCTATAGATCCCCACCTTCTTCACTCGTCCCCACATCAATCTTTTTAATGCCAAGGCACTTGCCATGGCATCAGGGTCGGGGTTTATAAGGATGGCAAAGGAATCTTCAGGACTTAAAAGGGAGAGCAATCGGTTCAGCCTATCCTTAGCAGACAAGAGTGTGTGGCTCCTACCTCAGTCTTTCCTTGATGAGTTCTGCAAGTCTTTTACCAGACAGCAACATACCACCAAAGATAGGGCCCATCCTGGGGCCACCGAAGGCATTGTTGGCTGCCATTCCTCCTGCCAGCAATCCAGGGTAGACCTCCTTTGTATTTGCCACAGTGAACTCTTCACCCTTTTCTGCCCACAAGGGCATTTCACCCACCACCTTACCCGTTGGGGTATTGAGGCTTACGCCTAATTTCTTGGCAACCACATTACAGATATCTGCCGGATGTCCTGTGCCGTCCACCACCACCTTTGCCATTATCCCCAAGGGATCCACGTGCAATCCCAGGCTTTCAACAGGCGACCAGTTTATCACGATACCGGAGACCTTGGGTCTGTCACCTTCCTCCCTAAAGAGCACATCCACCACCTTTATCAGATTAAATATGGGGGTTCCAGCTTCTACACATTTAAATATCAGGTAAGAGGTGGCCATTACACTGTCCACTACCAGATAGCCCTCTTCTCCTAACTTATAGGGCATACCCAGTTCTTCCAAAACCACCCTGGCAGCCTCTTGCACCACAATCTCGTTAAACATCATGCCGCCACCCCACATGCCTCCTCCTGGTGCAAGCTTTGACTCAAAGATAGCTGCTTTGAGACCTGATTTTGCCAAGTAATAACCTGCCACTAAATTGGAGGGCCCTGCTCCCACAAGTGCTACATCCAGCTCCATGTGGGTCAGGAATTTCTGTGAAAACTGTCTGAATATCTGCTGAGAAATCTTTAGGTCGCTTAACATCATCTCCTCCCAAAATTTTACCCAAGTCTACGGAAATAGGAGCTTGTTTTCAACGGAAACTTGGAAGCCGGCCAAGGAGGCTGAATTTTTCCTTTACTTGGCCCTCGGATTGTAGTTATAAAGTAGTCATAATGTAACTTAGGGGTGGTGGATGGAGGAGAAACCTGAGGGTCTAAGGCTCGGCTATTTATGTTACGGCTGCGGGATATGTACCAGTAGCTGCCCAATTGCACGTACAAATCCCTTGTATGATCCAAGGGAAATCATCAGAAGGCTTGTCTTGGGAGAGAAGGGGCTTTTGGAGGATCCCGTGCTTTGGCTTTGTTCCATGTGTTATACCTGCCAAGAAAGGTGCCCGCAGGGGATCCATATTGCGGATCTTATCACCTTGCTCCGAAATATTAGTTGTGGCCAAGGGCAGTTACCCCATGCGGTGAAGGTGCAATTGAAGGCGATTAAGGGCTCGGGTAAGACATATCCCTTGGATGAGTTTGATATGAAGAAAAGGGAAAAGGCAGGGCTTCCAAGACTCAAAGAAAAGATACCTGAGATAGAAGAACTTTTGGGAGGCCTTCCATGAGATATGCCTTTTTTTTGGGTTGTACCATACCTGCCAGGGCCAGGAACTATGAGATGTCTGCGGTGGAAGTGGCAAAGGCATTGGGGATAGAACTTGTGTATCTTGGAGATTTTTCCTGCTGTGGATTCCCATTAAAGTCCTACAACACAGAGGTAGCAGGCACTGTTGCCGCAAGGAATATTGCCATAGCAGAGGAGAATTCCCTTGATATTGTAACCCTTTGCAGTGCCTGCTATTCGATGTTAAATGAAGAAAGATATCGTCTAAAAAATGATCCCCAATACCTGGATAGAATAAACCAATCCTTGTCTCACATTAATAAAGCAGTGGCCGGCAAATCCCAGATAAAGCATTTCACAAAGATTCTCTTAGAGCCTGAGAATTTGCAAAAGATATCCCAAGGTATCAAAGTTGATCTGAAAGGTCTTCCTGTTGCAATACACTATGGATGCCATTATCTCAAACCTTCTTATGTTTTCGATGATTTTGAAAACCCAGAAGAACCAAGGTCTATCCACCTAATAATAGAACGTATTGGTGCTAATGTGGTGGAGTATAAAGGTGAAAAGGACTGTTGCGGTGGGGCAGTCCTGGCATTTGATGAAAATACCGCAATTAACCTGGCAAAGAGTAAGCTCATCAATGTGAAGAATGCAGGTGCAAAGGCAATGGTGGTGGTATGTCCCTTTTGTAGTGTAAGTTATGATGACGGACAAAAGACAATTGAAAAAAAATTTGAAATAGAGATAGGCATTCCTGTCTTGTTTCTGCCCCAACTTGTTGGGCTTTCATTGGGTATTGACCCAAAGGCCTTGGGCATGAATCTGAATACTGTTAAGACCAAAAATCTTTTGGAGGAAGTCCTTGGAAGCTAAACCATGGGATGTCCTTGTGGTGGGAGCAGGGATCACAGGCCTTGAGACCGCAAACCTCCTGGGTGAAATGGGATTTGATGTGCTGTTGGTTGAAAAGAAACCCCAGTTGGGTGGGCATGCAGCCTTGTACCAGTGTAAGGCCTTGGATGGGAAATGTGTTGAATGCGGTGCATGCCTTGTGGGAGATGCCCAGAGGAAGGTTTTGTCCAACAAGAAGGTAGTGCCTATGACGGGTACCACTATCTTGAACTGCCAGAGGGAGGGCAATCTCTTTAAGCTGGAATTGGTAAGAGAGGGAGTGGTCTCTTTTGCCTCTGCAAAGGCCGTGATCCTTTGTAATGGTTTTAGGCCTTTTGATCCTTCCACACAAAAAAATCTTTCGTACGGAAAGTCCAATAGCATCTTAACTGCACTGGAAGTGGAAGACATCCTAAGAAATAATGGAAAGCTTTTGAGGCCAGGGAGCCATGAAGTACCCAAAAGCATTTGCTTTATTCAGTGTGTTGGAAGTAGGAATGAGAGGAATATTTACTGCTCAAGAGTCTGCTGTGGTTATGCAATCAGGATCGCCAATCTATTGAAATCATTACAGCCGGATCTGGATATTACTTTCTTTTACATGGATATACAGACATTTTCCAGAAGTTTTGTTGACGACTGGGCAAAGATACGGGAAAAATTTACCTTTATTAGGCAGATCCCTGGTGAGTTGATTCCAAACAAAGACGGCACAATATCCATCTATGCCAAAATAGATGGAGTGATTAAGGAATTATTTTACGACTTGGTGATACTTTCCTGTGGGATAACTCCTTCTGAAGATTTGGATCAACTTGCTCAAATCTTCAAAATGAAAAAGAATAAGGATGGATTTCTGAGTCCATCGCCTGAAAACGGAGTCTTTGCGTTGGGAACTGCAACAGGGCCTAAGGGTATAGCGGACTGTATTGCAGAAGTAAGATGTGGTTTAGGAGGAGTGGTTGAGTATTTGGAGGCATGGAGATGACATCCTTCCAGAGAGTGATTGTCTTAGGGGACCCAAAACTTGGAAAAGAGGTAAAGGACTCACTAACCAATTACGGGTTTGATCCCACATTTGTGGAAATTGATCTCGCAGAAGATGGATCCAAGAGCCTATTTAAGCCTTTGGCTTTAAAAGGAGGTTTGGGAGATTTTAGCCTGCTTATGGCCGGCAAGACAGGGTATTTTGAAGAAAAAGCAGCCTTTGTCTTAATATGCCTTTCACCTGTTTATGGCCGTGACCCTCAGACTCTTGAGGCCCGAATGTCCTTTGAAGAGTTTCTGGACTATAATTTAGAAGGGATAAAGGAAATCGCAGTTTTGGATCCTTCAAATGGCAAGGTCCTTCCTTCCGTGTGGGGACCTGTGATGGATAAGCTTTTGAGCATGGACCTCACAAAAACAAAAGTGAGCGTTGTGGCTTCCCAGATAAAGGTAGCAGGTGATGGCCTGGAAAGAAAATATAGGATGCTTAGGGAACAAGGTGTGGTTTTTTACAAGCCTGATGAGGCAAGTTATGTTTATGAACACGGTATTACAATAAGATTTAGAGATCACATACTTGGAAAAGACATTGAACTTAAACCAGAATTATTGGTTACCCTTGATCAGCCGATTATCCCTCAACATTATAAATCACTTTTTGAGATACTGAGGATAGAAATTGATGGACATAGTTATCCCCAAGATGACAATGTTTTGAGATTTCCCTATTACACAAATCGGAAAGGTGTATTTGTTGTATCTCCTTTGCCTGAATTTTTATCTAAAGAGTCAATTGGGCAACTTATATCAGGCATCTGTCTTGAATTTAAAAGGCTTTTCCATGAAATGAAGAATTGTTCAAGTAAAACCACTATTGAGTATAACCAAAGCCAGTGTGCTTATTGTCTAACCTGCTTTAGGGTTTGTCCACATGGCGCAATACTATTCGATTCCAAGCCTAATTTTTTACCATTGGCCTGTGAAGAATGTGGAATATGTGTTGCAAATTGCCCAGGAGAAGCCCTCAAGCTTGTACAGCTAAAATATGATGAGCTTTTGTATAACATCAAAGAATCCATACAGAGAGGATTTACTACCGCTATTTTGGCATGTAAAAGGAATTATGGTGCTATTGCAGAATTGATTGGAAATAGCTTTGATCCTTCAAGAAAAAGGCCCTATGTGTTTGAAATACCCTGTGCAGGGTATGTGAACGAAAATCTGTTACTTCGCATGGCAGCTATGGGCGGGTTGGAGAAGATCACCATAGTGGGATGCAAGGAAGGAAACTGTCGAACAAGCAAGGGAACTCTTAGGGGGGAGATGGCATGTGGGGCTGTTGAACGGCTTTTAAATTCCCTAAGGATTGAAAGCCCTATCCTTGCCTTTTTCAAACTCTCATCACAGGACCATATTGGCCTTAGGGAGTTGATGGGACAGGTCTAAATACCGAGAAAAAGCCTTCCTCCAAGTCCTCTAAAAAAAATTATAGTTGTGCGGAAAAAGGTTGACTGCCACTCATTTTAATGCAACCTTCCAGCTGAATGAGAGTTCATTCATTAGTAATGGTCAAAGATTCGGAGGTAGCCTCATGAAGAAGATTAAAAAGGCAGGAGTATTGGGAGCTGGAGTGATGGGCGCCACCATTGCTGCCCAGCTTGCAAACGTTGGAATCGAAACTATTCTGCTGGACATCGTGCCACCAGAACTAACCGAAGAAGACAAGAAAAAGGGCCTCACAAAGGAGAGCAAAGAGTTTAGAAACAAGTTTAGTAAGAAGGGGTTGGAAAATGCGTTAAGCGCAAAGCCCGCTGCCTTCTACATCCCTGAGAATTCAAAGCTCATCACCGTTGGGAATATGGAAGATGATTTTCTAAAATTAAAGGATGTGGACTGGATCATAGAGGTGGTGGTTGAGAGGTTGGACATCAAGCAGAAGGTCTTTGAGAAGGTGGAGGGGGTCTTACGTCCTGAGATGGTTGTGAGCTCAAATACCTCTGGGATCTCGGCAAAGGCCATGTGCGAAGGAAGGTCCGAGCTTTTTAGAAAAAGGTTTGCCATCACACACTTTTTCAACCCACCAAGGTATATGAAGCTGTTGGAGTTGGTGCCTGGTCCTGACACAGATCCAGAGGTGATGGAGATCTTGAGGGAGACCTGTGAGAGGGTGGTTGGCAAAGGGATTGTATATGCCAAGGACACGCCCAACTTTATCGCCAACAGAATAGGTACCTTTAGTATGTTATATGCCATCCGCACAATGATGGAGTTAGGCCTCAGCATAGAAGAGGTGGATGCATTAACAGGGCCTGTTATAGGTCATCCAAAGACAGCCTCTTTTAGGACTGCTGACCTTGTGGGTATAGACACACTGGTTCATGTGGCCAACAATGTGTACGAAGGCGTAAAGGACGATGCGCAAAGGGAGATCTTCAGACCACCTGAAATTCTCACAAAGTTGGTGGAGAGAAAATGGCTGGGTGACAAGACAAAGCAGGGTTTTTATAAGAAGACAAAGGACGAAAAGGGAGAAAAGCAAGTCCTTGCCTTGGACTACACCACCTTTGAGTACAGGCCACAGAAAAAGGTAAAATTTGCATCCCTTGAGGCAGCCAAGAATCTTCAAAGCACAGAAGAGAAGTTCAAGGCCCTATTCTACGGGAAAGATCAGGCAGGGGAGTTTACTTTCAGGACCACTGCAGCAACTTTCCTATATGCTGCCTCCAAGATACCAGAGATCGCAGACGACATAGTGAACATAGACAATGCTATGAAGTGGGGTTTTGCCTGGAAATTGGGCCCATTCGAGGCATGGGATGTGCTGGGTGTGAGAAACTCTGTGGAGAAGATGAAGGCAGCTGGCTTTCAGATCCCCCTGTGGATAGAGGAGATGCTCTCCTCTGGCAAGGAGACCTTTTACAAGAGGGAGTACGGGAAGAGATATTTCTATGATGTGTTAACCAAGGACTACAAAGAGATCCCGGTAAAGCCAGGCATTATACTTTTACCTTCCTTGAAGGACCAAAACAAGGTGATAGCTGGCAACAAGGGTGCCACCTTATACGATATGGGAGATGGTGTGGCATGCCTTGAGTTCCATACCAAGATGAATGCCTTGGGCGATGAGATAGTGAGTATGATCTACAAGTCCTGTGATATCGTGAGCAAGGACTTTGATGGCTTGGTAATCGGTAACCATGCCCCCAATTTCTCAGCAGGTGCAAATCTGCCCTTGGTATTGTTCACAGCACAGGAAGAAGAATGGGATGACCTGGAATTCATGGTAAGGACCTTTCAAAATGCCCTGATGAGGCTCAAGTATTTGGAAAAGCCCGTGGTTGCCGCACCTGCCGGCCTCACCTTGGGAGGTGGCTGTGAGATATGCCTCCATTCTGCCAGGGTTAGATTTGCTGCTGAGACATATATGGGATTGGTTGAGACAGGTGTGGGCCTTCTGCCTGCAGGAGGTGGCACAAAGGAGATGCTCATAAGGAACACAGAACATCTCTTCGAGGTGCAAAAGGGCGGAGTATATCCAAGACAGATAGAGCTCATGCCATTTGTGGCAAGGGCATTTGAGACCATTGCCATGGCAAAGGTATCCACATCAGGTCCTGAGGCCATAAAGCTTGGTTACTTGAGGCCCCAGGATAAGATGACGGTTAACAGAGACTATCTGTTGGAAGATGCCAAAAAGACGGTCTTGGCTCTGAATATGGAGGGTTACACCCCACCCAGGCCCAGGGATGATATAAGGGTGCCAGGGGAAAATGCCTTTGCCATGTTTAAGCTGGCCTTGTGGACTATGAGGCAGTCTGGTTACATTACCGATCATGATGTCACAGTGGCAACAAAAGTGGCCTATGTGTTGTGTGGTGGTAGTGTGCATGCGGATACCCTGGTGAGCGAGCAGTATCTGCTGGATCTGGAGAGGGAGGCCTTCTTGAGTCTTTGCGGAGAGCCCAAGACACAGGCAAGGATACAATACACATTAAAGACAGGTAAACCCCTCAGGAACTAAGGGATGGAGGTGTAAGACATGAGGGAAGCAGTTATAGTGGCGGCATGTAGGACTGCAGTTGGTAAGGCACCAAGGGGTGCCTTGAAGGATATGAGGCCGGAGGCAATGGGATGTGCTGTGCTAAAGGAACTCTTGCTGAGGGCCAACAATCTGGATCCCAATCTCATTGATGATGTGATCATCGGTTGCACATTCCCAGAGGCCACGCAAGGGCTAAATCTGGCAAGGGTACTTGTTATGTCCATGGGGTGGCCGGATAGGGTAGCAGGGGTCACGGTAAACAGATTCTGTGCCTCAGGCCTTGAGGCCATCGCAATGGGTGCTGATAAGGTGATGTGCGGAAGGGCAGAGGTGGTAATAGCAGGTGGGGTTGAGAGCATGAGCCAGATCCCCATGGGCGGTAACATGATGTATCCCAATCCCGCCTTGGTGGATATGAGGCCTGGCGCATTCACAGGCATGGGACTTACTGCTGAAAATGTTGCAGAGAGATACGGTATTACCAGAGAAGAACAAGACGAGTTTGGTGCCAAGAGCCAGCAAAAGGCAGAGCAGGCAATAAAGAGCGGCAGGTTTAAGGATCAGATAGTCCCCTTGAAGGTGAAGATTCAAAGACAGTTGCCCAACGGCCGTTTTGGCTTTGAAGAAAGGGTTTTTGATACAGACGAGGGCGTGAGGTTTGGGACCACTGTGGAAGTACTCCGCACATTAAGGCCGGCCTTTAAGGCAAATGGCACTGTCACAGCAGGGAACTCAAGCCAGACCAGCGATGGTGCAGCAGGTGTGGTGATCATGAGCAAAGAAAAGGCAAAAGAACTGGGGTTAAAACCCCTTGCCACATTTAGGTACTATGCAGTGGAAGGCTGCCCCCCAGAGTATATGGGTGTTGGGCCTGCAGTGGCCATACCCAAGGTGCTCAAGATGGCCAATATGAGCCTGGATCAGATAGGCCTCATAGAACTAAACGAGGCATTTGCTGCCCAGGCCATATACTGCATTAGGGAGCTTGGAATAGATGAAACCATCACAAATGTAAACGGTGGCGCAATTGCACTGGGCCACCCCTTGGGTTGCACAGGAGCAAAGCTCACAACCCAGCTCATCTACGAGATGCATGCAAGGAAGGTGAGGTATGGCCTGGTATCCATGTGTGTCGGATTCGGCATGGGTGCAGCTGCAATAATTGAAGTGGAAGATTTTTAAAGGAGAAAGGAGACAAGAAATGGGTATGGAAAAGATATTTGTGGGTGGTGAATTTTTGATAAACGATATCTCCCATGAGGATGTGTTTACTCCTGAGGACTTCTCCGAAGAACACAGGATGATCTACGAGACCGCCAAGGATTTTATACAGAAAGAGGTTCTGCCTCAGATGGACAAGATAGAGCACAAAGACCATGAGGTGGTGCTCTCCTTGCTTAGGAAGGCAGGTGAATTGGGGCTACTGGGGACAGATGTACCTGAGGAATACGGCGGTTTGGGCCTTGACAAGGTGAGCACTACTGTTGTGGGTGAGGCCATGGGCACTGGTGGGTCATTTTCTGTTGTGTACGGTGCTCATACAGGCATAGGCACACTCCCCATCGTTTACTTTGGGAACGATGAGCAGAAGAAAAAGTATCTCCCAAAGTTGGCCTCTGGAGAGTGGTGTGCTGCTTACTGCCTCACAGAACCCAACGCAGGTTCTGATGCGCTCAATGCCAAGACAAGGGCTGTGCTCAGCGAGGATGGAAAATACTATATCCTGAACGGCGAAAAGATGTTTATCACCAATGCAGGTTGGGCCAGCTCCTTTGTGGTCTATGCAAAGGTAGATGGAGAGCATTTTACAGGATTTATAGTGGAGAAAGACTTCCCAGGGGTGAGCACAGGCAAGGAAGAGGAAAAGATGGGGGTAAAGGGCTCTTCCACCAGGCCTGTGATCTTTCAAGATGCAAGGGTCCCTGTGGAAAACGTTCTCTTTGAGATAGGGAAGGGGCATAAGATTGCTTTCAATATCCTAAACCTGGGCAGGTGGAAGTTGGGGGCCATGACCACCGGAGGATGCAAGGGTTGTGTCACAGAGGCCGTGCGGTATGCAAAGAACAGGATCCAGTTCAAGGTCCCCATTGCCTCCTTTGGCATGATCAAGGAAAAGCTTGCTGAGATGGCTATCCGCACATATATGGCAGAGAGCATGATGTACAGATTGGCAGGGATGTTTGATGCCCGACTAAACGCCCTTCCACCTGAGGCCAAAAAGAGCGGACAAGAGAATGCCAAGGCAATTGAGGAATATGCAGCGGAATGCTCCATCACAAAGGTGTACGGCTCAGAGACCTTGGATTATTGCGTGGATGAATATGTCCAGATCTTGGGTGGATACGGATATTGCGCAGAATATCCTGCTGAAAGGTACTATAGGGATGCAAGGATCAACAGGATCTGGGAAGGTACCAACGAAATCAACAGGCTCTTGATCCCTGGAACCCTTATGAGAAGAGCCATGCAAGGTAGGTTGGCACTCTTGCAAGCGGCCCAGGGCGTGGTGGATGAGATCATGGGGTACTCTCCCCTGGCAGTGGAACTGCCCGACACACCTTTGGCATATCAAGAGCACATGGTAAGGATGATGAAAAAGCTGGCCCTGATGGCCTCTGGTGTTGCAGCACAAAAGTTCGGTCAGGCACTCATGAAGGAACAGGAGATATTGGCCCGTATAGCTGACATGGTAATAGAGATATTTGCCATGGAAAGTGGTCTGTTGAGGACCAAAAAGGTCATAGAGACAAAAGGCGAAGACAAGGCAAGGTGCCATATTGCGGCAGTAAAGGCCTATGTGGATCAAACAGTTCCTAGGATGGAAAGATGGGCAAAGGAGATCGTGGCAAGGTGCGAGGAAGGTGATACCTTAAGAACACAGTTGGCCCTGGTGAAAAAGATAGCCAGGATGAATCCCATGGACGTTATTGGAGAAAAGAGGACAGTTGCAGATAGGATAATTGAGCTTGAGGCATATCCCTTCTAACCTAAAGAAATCCTTCAAAGAGGGCCATAAAGGCCCTCTTTTTTTTGTGTGATTTGGTTGAGTTCGTTTGTCTCGTTGGCTTCGTATATCTCGTTGATCTGGTTTATTTCGTTGGTTCCGTTCATGTGGTTTGTAGTGAACCGTTTCACTTACGAAGTGTAAGCACTTCGTAAGTGGTGGCAGGTGTTGTTATTGGATGGTCAATTCTTCTCCTGCTTCAAGACCTGTAGCATTCAACCAAAATCCTTCTCCCACCTTTATGGTGTTTATGAAGTCAAAGGATTTTTGTTGGGCATACTCTTTACCTCCGTCGGGTTGACCAGGGAGGTAGACTCCCCATTTGCCTCCTGTCATTTCATCTTGTACCCATTTCCATATGGAGGTGATCTTGCTACTGTTACCTGATACGATTTCAGAAACACTTTTGTCCTTAGAGCCCGTAAGCCCAACAAGATGCCATCCGTTCCCTTGGATCTTCAAAACATTGTTGGCCTGCTTTAAATCTCCTATACCTATCGCAACAGGCCCTGTTCCCAAACTTCCCACATTCACCCAGAATCCCTCTCCTGGGCTGATGGATTGCAAGGGTACAAATCCTT
>Ga0207433_10000490_pt1 | contig 91803 bp, 95 predicted proteins | sample YelNatPaOPGAMG01_FD_187559 | JGI IMG/M metagenome (GOLD analysis project Ga0207433, IMG submission 187559) | Hot spring thermophilic microbial communities from Obsidian Pool, Yellowstone National Park, USA - OP-RAMG-01 (SPAdes) (version 3) | ecosystem: Environmental > Aquatic > Thermal springs...
CCGGATAGCCATCCGCAGGCTTGACTTGGAGCTCCCCTGTCCCATTTGTGGTGGGGTGGGGGAGATTAGTCGGGCCCGGATCGCTAGAGCCATCCGGACCTAACCCTCCCCCTTATCTCCCCCCCCTAGGCAAGTCCGCCACCTAGAGGGGGTTCAAACAACATAGGCGGACACCTGGTCTGACGAGGACTTTATTCCTAGCCCACCTCGTCGGAGTTTTAACAATCGGGCTAGGCGGCTGAGCTCACAGCCGTATAAGGGCAGAGTTCCCATGAGCATAAGTCTCCGCCAAGACCCCATCGAAGGGGTCGGGGGATCGGGAGGAAAGATCATGGTAAATCTGGTTCTTGATCGGTGTCCTTATTGCGGCGGCAGTGGAATCAAGACCTCCAGGTGCCACACCTGTTCTGGAACTGGAAAGGTCGAGTTCGAGGGAAAGGATATGACCTGCCCGACCTGTAAGGGATCGGGTAGTTACGTCTATCGGGCCATGATTTCCCGCCCCCAGGCCATCCCCTGCCCTCGGTGCGAGGGTAAGGGGAAGGTACTTCGACCGGTTCGGGGTACCCTCTTGGCTGAGGCCTTTGAGCAGGCCAAGGCCAAGAAGGCTACTACCTCGGAGGCCAAGCCCTCTGCCAAGAACAAGGTTTAAGCTCGACTTTCCCCTGGGGAATCCAGTTCGTCTCGATTGGACTGGAAGCTCCCCAGGGGAATTTTACTACGTTTGATTAACCCCTCCCCTCCTTTCTTTCTCCCAGTTCCTTTTAGTCAAATCTAGACTAAAAGGGACTAGGAGAGAAAGGGGGGTTGGTCTTAAAATTGGTTTACTGATATTTTTGTTGTACAAATCCAAAGGAACTAAAAAGATTAGTTCTAGCTAATACATATTGAACTAGGACAAACCCAAAATTCTAACTAGCTTTACAAAATTTTCTGGTCGAGCCCCCGACCATAAAGCGTATGGGGAAAGATCTTCCCCAGCAGGGGCATAACTCCCCATCGAGAGGGGAGATAAGGAGGGGCCTATGAAAAACAACATGGCTCCCGTAATTAGAGAATTGAATAATAGATTTATTGCGAGGAATCGAGAAATTGAAATTGCAATTCTGGCTCTACTAAGTAAGGAGCATTATTGTGTGATCGGTCCCCCAGGGACTGCAAAGTCGCAACTAATCACAGAATTGGGAAGATTGATTGGATTGAATACATTTAGTTGGTTAATTCACAAGACTACCACATTGGAAGAGCTATTAGGACCCATTTCATTGAGTGGTTTAGAGTCAGACAAGTACTTCCGTATTACCACTGGCAAGTTGCCAGAATCGGAAATTGCCTTTATTGATGAGATTTGGAATGCGACTATTATATTGCCAGCATTAAACTCAATTTTGAATGAAAGAATTTTCTATAATGATGGTACTCCAATTCATTGTCCCCTGATTAGCTGTTATGCAGCGAGTAACCAATTACCTAATAAGAATGAATCAGAACTAGTAGGAACATTCGATCGATTCGTTTTTAGAAGTATAGTGGATTACACAAAAGATTCCAATGATTTTAGAAGGCTTATAGAATTGCCTGAATTTCCTCCCAGTCAACCAATTATGAGCAAGTCTGAGCTGGAAGAAATTGACAAAGATATTCAAACGATTCAGGTTTCGAATTTGGTTCTGGATCAATTGGTTGAATTGTGGAATAAGCTAAGATTCGAAGGAATTATTGTAAGTGACCGAAGGTGGCGGAAAGTTCTCAAGATTCTGAAATGCAAAGCTTACTTAGAGGAATGCGGGTCAGTTGATTCTGACCATTTTGAGATTCTTACGTATGTGCTCTGGCAGGAACCAGAGCAAATCGAAGTTATTAACAAGATTATTCTTTCAATGGTTTCGCCTATTAGGCAAACTCTAATCGAGTATCTAGATATTTGTAATGAACTAGAGAGAAATTGTTCAGATTTGGCCTCGACGCTTGAGGCCAATAAGGGAATTAAAGATATTTTGGCCAAAATTGAGGCCCTGACTCCAATGACTCCAAAAGATTCTGACCTAATAGCCAAGTACAAAGAAGATATTACCGCTATTCACAAGAGAATTGTTGACAGGGCTCTTCAAGGAGGGCTCTAATATGGTGGAAGTAGTTGAAAGGAAAGATGGAGTATTTAACGATTATGGAGTCTTACAAGATTGTTTCAAAATTATGGAATCAAATTTTCAAATCAAGTCTATTCTGTTTAGTTCTAGTTACGCAGTAAAGATTGATTCAAACCAAGTGTCAATTGAAAAGGATTCTCGATTTGATTCTTATGAGTTCTTTAATGTTAGTAATCATAGGGTTAATATTCGGACGGTTAAATCAAGGGAACCATTCTTTCTAGTAGAAGTTCAATTACCATTCGTTCCAATTGAAGCATTAAGGGTTGATTTAGAGTTATTCCTGGTTCCAATCCAGATTATCCCTCGAGGAAGATTCTCATTGTTTAGTCAGAAATGCTTTAGAGTTTTCAATTCTGAGGAACTCGAATCAATTCTGAAAGAATTTTCCAGCAAAGTTACTAGGGCTAGTCTTTTATTTATGACGTATGAAGAATAGGAGGTGCAGCATGGGAGAAAACAACCTTCTCGAATTGAGCAAATTAGATAAAATGTATTTCAATCACGTCAAAGAATTTGAAGTGGTTGCTAATTGTCTCCAATCCCAAAGGACTCCCCACTGGGAACCCCTAGTGGAAGATATATTTGCGTCATTGTATAAAGTTAGTCCCAAGATTCGAGAGATCAAGCAGATACCCAAGTCTTTATCCGTGAACAAAACGATTCTTGACCAATTGTTTGACCTAAAAGAATGGAAACAAATTAGAACGAAAACAGTACTAGATGAGTTCGCTTCCGCAATTTCTTTAAGCAATATGATAGAATTACTTAGAATTCCTGAGGAGTCTGAAGAGCAAATCCGGAAATTGAAACAGTACGAAGACCAACTAGAGGAGTTAAATTCAATGTTCCAGACATTGTCTGAATCTGGGAAGGCGAATTCACCACTGGCCCAGAGTATTCAAAGTCAATATAGTCAGCTAAAACAAGAATATGACCAAATGCAAGCCCCCTCGATTGATGAGGGAGCAATTAGGACTGCTATTAGGAAATCTATTCAAGAAACTAACGAAGAATTAGATAGAATTGAAGCTATGTCATTTGGCCGTGAACCCGGTCAAATAACTCAAACCAGTATTGAGGAGAAACTAAAGATAGTTCAAAAATTGCGAAGAAATAACAAACTAAAAGAACTATCTGAAAAATTAGGTCGTTATCGTAGAATACTCTCAAGTATTCGAAAGAATAAAGTTCGTCATTCTTCTGGAGAGATTACAACGTTGGAATTCGGGAATGACTTATCCCGAGTCCTTCCAGTAGAACTGGTCTTTTTGAAAAGACCGGAATTGAAGAAAGTATTTAAGAGAAAGTTCATTGAAAATCAATTGCTAATGTATGGGACAAAATTGCCCCAACCAGAATCCAAGGGGCCAATCTATGTTCTAGTAGATGGATCTGGCTCTATGGAAGGAGCCAAAGAAATTTGGTCCAAGGCTACCGTTCTAGCCTTGATTCAATTGGCATTTGAGGAGAATCGAGAAATTGTCTTATCTCAGTTTGGAAGTAAGTCGGAGTTCTATTCAGTTGGTCCAATTAGAAAAGATACTCCGAATGTTACTGAAATGATCCTTGATTTTTCATCATTCTTCTTTGGTGGGGGCACCGATTTTGAAATGCCCCTAAGTAAGGCTAAAGAATACATATCTAACAGTAAGAAGAATGATATCGTATTTATTACGGATGGAGAATGTTCTATTTCTTCCCAGTTTCAATCTGATTTTAGTCAATGGAAACAAGAAACTAAAACTAAACTCGCAACAATTATAATTCGAGGCTATTCTAATAACCAATTAGTTGAGATCTCAGACTTGGTTCTTAGAGTCAATTCGTTTAATGAGGATTCGGACCAAGTAACGATGGAATTGTTTAAGGCTATCGATTAGAACAATAAGAAAAACAAAAAAGCAAAAAAGAAAAAGGAGGGAGCATGAATAACATCGACAAAAAGATCCTCGTTCTACTTGGGGCACCAGACCCCGAAATGTTTAGAATCGAGCAAGTATGTAGATTACTAGGAATGCCAATATTGTATGCCCGAAAGGGCAATCAGAGAGTAAGTCCCAGTCAGGCCAAAGATTCCGATCCAATTGAGATTACGAATGATTATTATGAAATCATACAAGTTGAGTGCAGAGTCCCTCTAAAGTTCAAATCTTATTTCTCTCTTCCAAAAATCGTTACAATTGATCACCACGAGCCTGGGGATCCAGGCTCAGAATATGGGCCTTCAGAATTCGTTCGAGGGAGTTCGTTGGGACAATTCTTGTTGCATTTGTCTGAAATGTTTACATTTAACAAACTAGCAGACGTAGGATTTGTTTTGATTCCAGATTTGTCATTCCCCCAGCCGCTAGTGTTTTGTAATGATTGTTGGTTAATTAGAGACAAGTCAAGGAATTATTATCGAATATGTGATGATTTTAAGTTTGCAATGGCGGCTGATCATTGCCTCGGGGCGGCTTACCGAGGTGAGTGTCCGGGAGTAGACCCGGACCAATTGATGAGTTGGAGGCTTCAGATTAGGGCTGAATTCCAGAAAGTCCCTGTAACTGATCTAATTAGCAAAGTCAGGTTTGCGATTAGTAAGATCAAATCCGCCCCCATTATTGGGCCAAATATTAGAGACCTCCGAGGAGAGGTCATTCCCGAGCTGCCCGAAGCTGGGGCAAGAGTTGGGGAGGCCATTCTTGCTGGGCCTCTAGAGGAGAAGGGCAAAGCAGGACTCAAGAAGTATGTATTGCAGTTTGCAAATAAGGAACAAATCGATTACTTCTTAGCAATGGGTTTTCAGAATCCGTATTTTAATTACGAAAGAGGATTCGCAGGTGGCTATAGGGAGGAATAATAGACTTTTTGAAAAACGAAGAGCGCTACCTTGATACCTGTTTTCTGGAACTTATTGTATATGATTTGGTTCACTCATAATAAGTTACTTATAGTAATAGCTTGTATTCTGACAATTTTAACAGGTGTGATTTGTTCTAATATACCTAGATTAGTAAAGTACTTTTTAGTTTGTATTTCGATTCTGGTTTGTTTTGGATTAGCTGGGGAAACGATTTTTGTTAAGAATTGTATATTTACTAAATTCGACCCCACTACCAGAACCAGAAATAGATACTTATTACCGATTGATTTATGTCTAGGGGGACTACTAGGGGGAGGGGGGAGCGGCGTGTATTGCACCGCCAAATTCCTCCCTAATACTAAAGTAAAAAAGTAGGGTGAATGTGTATTATTTTTTTGTTTGTTCCGGTAAGATCTCATCTTTTCTACTTAGAACATAAACCATAGAGAAGAAAAGGGAGGATGAGAAAAAAGAAAAAATGTTCAAGAAAGGAGGATTGAAATCATGTCGGTTAGAACGAGATTGATTGAGAAAAATTACTCCCCATTGCTCGTTAGGAAATATCAGGCCTTTGGGTGGCCCTTATTTGTTGGAATTATTTGTGATTCGGATCTTGGTGACTTAGATGAATTGGTCTGGAATACCCTTAGTTCTGTTTCTCCAGAGAGTATCGATAAAGATCTTCAAGCTTGTAGGAACCTTGTTGGTAGTCTATTAGATACTATTGTTAAGTACTATCATGAAGAATCGAAGGGATCTGTTGAGGGAGTGGCTGTATTTTACTATGTTGATAAATGTGCGATTAGTTCTTTGTATGGAGATTTCATGGTTCACAAAGCTTGTAGGGATGAGTTCTATTCAATTCTAAACATCTTGCCCCATATTTGAAAAAGATGGGAGCAGTAGAGGGAAAAATGAAAGTTCTAATTTGCTCTCCCCATTGTGATGACGAACTAATTGGTTGTTTCTCAGCTTTGTATAATTTGTGTCAGAAGGAAGGAAATGAAATTCTCATTTCTTATTGTGATTCAAAAAATGAGTCTAGAATTCTAGAAAGTAAGAACTTAGTTCCTATACTAGAGGAGCACGTACCTATATCTATTTTTTCTACCATTGAGCAAACGTATTTCTACAGTGACGATTTGCTTGAGGTAAAATTGGGAAGAGTTCTTATGGAATGGGAACCTAGTATGGTCCTAGCTCCAGATCCTTATTCTGAGCACCACCCACTGCATAAATTTGTAGGATCATTTTGTAGACATTTTGTCTCTAAGTACTTAGACAACTCGTCTTTAATCTTTTACTCAACTAGTATGCAATCTCCATTTTTATCTGAGCTTCCTTCTGATATAAGTTCTAAGAAAGAAAGAATTTTAAACTTAGTCTATCCGAGCCAGAAAGATTTATGGCGATATGAAAAGAAGTATATTCTATTCGAGAGCTATATGGAGGAAGTCAGATGGTATCAAAGAAGAAAATTCCTAGACGATTAGTTATTGCTCCTCAGTTTCCAGCCAAACTAAGATACCAAGAATGGTGGATAAAGGAGTTTAGAACTAAGTTTTCTAACTATTTCTCACAAGTTGAGATATTGGGACCTGTTGATTCTTGCTTTCCGTTTGGCGAGTGTTTTGGGGAGTATTCCGTTGAATTTTCTCCCCAGAAAGCATCTATTCAGTGGGAAGCGAAGATGCTTGAAGATTACTTTTATCTTAGACAAGATGATATTCTTTTTCTAACTGATATTAGTTATCCTGGAATCTTTCCTGCTTTGCTATTTCATGGTAGGCCGGATTATGTTTTTGCTTTCTGCCACGCCACTAGTTTGAATCGATATGATATTTTCTCTGGAATAAGAAAGAGGAAATTTGCTTACGAGAAACAAATCCTTGAGATGTGTAATGGTGTTTTTGTAGGATCTGAGTATCATAGAAACAAACTTTTGGAAAAAGGCCGTGTTAATACAGAAATCTTTGTATCAGGAGTGCCTTTTCCTCCATCTTATGTAGCGGGAAGTAGATCAAAACTTACGGAAAGACAGCGAAATTCAGATCGGTCGATTACTATCGCGTCTCTAGCTAGACCATGCATGCAAAAAGTTACAAAAAGAGTAGAGAAACGAGTCCAAAGGGAGATTGGTTGTAAGATTATTCGACCAAATGCTACAACCTGGAATCAGTACTATGATTTTATTTCTAAGTGCCTCATCGTTCTATCTACAAGCAAGGAAGAAACATTTGGTTACCAGATAATAGATGCTATTCTTGGAGGCGCTATTCCGTTGGCTCCAAATAAGTTTTCTTACCCGGAAATTCTTCCCTCATCGAACCTTTATGATAGTGTAGATGAACTAATTTCTAAGATCAAATTAGTACAGAGAGATCCAAGTCAATTTCGGTTACGTCTAGAAGACTTGGATGTAACTTCGAGGTGTTCTTCATTCTACCACTTTGTTTCTAGTACAATTGGAGAATTCTTGAAGAATGGATCTAAGTAGTCTATCTCAGCAAATTGCAGATGGTGTATTTAGTAGGAGCGTACTATCTGGAAATGTATTCAAAGATGTTATAGACTGGTTATTTTCCAGAGAAGATGCTCCGGTTCCATCTCATATTAAGAAAGATTCTAGGATCACAAATACGTATCTCATTAAATTGTTTCTTAAGAATGGAGAGTTCAATTACTTTTTGAATGGTTGTTTTAATCATTCTGGGACTTCACTTTGGGAGCTTGATAAACAGGATTTGCTTGTTTTCTTAAAGCATTGTATCTTGAAACTCAATCTTACTAGGAACTCAGTCTATTATACCAAGAGTAGGAAAGCGAAGGATATTATTGAAAAGATTGAATCTAAGTTTCCTCTTCTAAAAAGCTATGAGTGTGAGTGTTTAGAGACTTGTTTTAATCCTACGATGCTTGAGGCTATTCTCTTGGGTGGAGCAATAAAAAAGAAGAGTTCTTCTAGAAAGAAAGATCTTCCTTCTCCCTCTTTATTACCAGAAAAAGAGGAGGAAGATTTGCTTTCCTCTTTAGATTCTTCCCTTCCTTCCTCTCCTCCTCTTTCTTTTGATCCTAATAGCTCTAAGGAACAAGAAAAAAAGAACGAATCTTCCTTATCTCTGTATTCCTTTATTAGTGAGTCTTTTGAGATTGTCTCATTGTGACAAATTTAAGTTATTTTTTTGTACATTTGTAGCAAAATTGTTACCAAGATAAGTTCCGAATTCCATATTTCGATATCAAAAAGGCGTGATTTTGAGGTCTAATTTTTGCTATGCTAATTTTCTTAGGAAAATAAAATGAAAGGTTGTGGGGAGAGAGCTCAAAGAAGGGGCTCTCTCCCCTCTAGGAAAGGAGGGTATGGATGGGTTATTTTTTTGTTCTAATGCTAGGGGAAACGAAAAAGTAAGAGAGATACTAGAACCTCTCTCAGTTTTCTATCAGCCCATCTATGAAGCAGTACTTTAGCGCTTCCTCTCCGCTCAACCAGAAGTTTTTATTCTTAATCAGATTATCTAGATCTTCTTTCTTACTGCATGAATTGGTTGCTATGTACGTATTGGCAATATCCTGAAATTTCCTTAGAACTCTAGATGTCTCTTCTGAGCTACTTGGAGTTTCCACTTTAAACAAAGAAAATGCCAGCAGTTCGTGCCACATAAGATGGGCAGTTCTAGATGCAAATCTGTGGCCTTTTGATCCAGATACTAAAACTAGAAATCCGGCGCTTGCCGCAAAGCCATAGCACCTGGTTTCTACAACCATGTCTTTTTGGGCTTCTCTAATTAAACCAACAATTCGCCAAGCCTCAAAAAGAGATCCCCCTGGGGATTGAATTTCTATAACTACATGTTTGATGTTTCTAGATCTGCACCAATCAATTAAGCGCCTTGCGTCTTCTGAGTCAATATTGTCAAGGAACCAAGTCACTTTCTCAATGTTCCCGTCTTTATCTATCTGAGGATAGATCTTAGGCATAGGCAGCCTGATATGTTCTAAGGGATCTGGTTCTCGCAATCGAAAAGTTACTGGAACATGGCATCTAAAGCAATCGGAAACATCCCCTACTACCTTGGTTTTGGGGCACTGGCCTTTTAGCACAGGGGCTTGTGGACTAGATTGGGACACTGGTTGACTTTCTGGGTCTCCAGCGCTAATTAAAGAAGGTATCTGAAGAATGAAACAGATACATATCATACTTATAAGAATTATTGTAGCAACTAGTTCTTTTCTTATTTTCTTTCTTATCATAGCTAAAGTCCTCGTTGCTAGTTTTTTGGTTTTGGTCCTTGCTCACCACTCTCTTCTATACTTACAAACAAAGGTGAGCAAGGACCAAGATTCTCTCTTTTTTCGTTACTTAATGAAGAAATTGAGATTAATCTGCTCAACTGCTCGAGTAGGCTCTAAGATTACGTTAACGTGGAATTGTTTCCTCTTTCTTTCATACTCTGTGGCCCCAACTTCCACGGAGAAATCATACAGACCCCTTCTTTTCTTAATATCCTCTAGAAAGTCAACTATGTCAGCCTTAACTTGGTTCCAAGTAATTACGTCGTTGAGCTCAAAGATAAAATTCCTACAGTATCTTTCTAGGGCCCTCTTGCAATATAGAACGAGCCTTACAATATTAATATCTGTCAAGGCACTGGCCTTGATTTGGCTGGTTAATTGTCCCCATACCACGTAACCTTCTAAGAACTTTACGATAGGGTTTAACCGCTTCAAGTACATCTGGTCTCGCTGTGCGAGGCTGGGGTTAAATCTAAGCTCCTTGATTGAGTCAATAGAAGCTCGATTGAAACCAGCAATTGGATACCAGACCTCTGCTACCAAGTCATTTCTTGGAAGAAGGTAACTAATATGGTACAAGGGACTAAACCATACGTCTCTTCCAATAAATGGATCATAGACTTTGTTATACTCCTCATAAAGGGCAACATAGAAAGAATTAAATGTATGCTCGTTAGATCTTTTCTGAATACTGGTGGTATAACTCGAATTGTCCCCATTATCAAGAAGGGCGATACAATCTCTTCGAGTTTTTGCTAGAGCCGCGATCTGGGTTTTAACTTCGGTGGGATAACCAGCATCCCAGATAACGTTAAAGTAATAATTCTCAGTATCTAGGACTGAAGGATCAATAGCCCCCAAATACGCCTGAGATAATAACTGGGTTGCTACGGTAGTATTTACTGTCCCATTGCTATTAAGAAGAGATCCCAATGAGCCCTTTCTAAGAGGAACCGGGGTGGCAGAAACGAAAGCTGAAGAAATCGAAGCTAAGCTCTTCTTAACTTGGTACGTTATTCCGCCGCTAGTTGTATCAAAATTTGTGGTATCTCCAGACCAACCTCTAGTTCCACTGCTGAGATTCTTAGTGCTAAATACATGGACGGTGGTTCCATTAGAAGCAGACTCGCCTAACCATCCCCAGATAGTATTACCTCTAGAGTCCTTGCAGATAACCATATAGGTAGCGTGTCCGGTTTCTTGGCTTTCCCAAAGGGAAAAGTCTTGTTTTGGGTCAGTGATGGAGGCGGAATTTTGAGTTAGTACCACACTAACATCTGGAGACATATCTTTTGCGTAAATTTTTCCTATAGTCTCGTAGCCAGCATCTCCCACTTTGCATCGTAAGAAAGTGGAATACGTATTTAAGACATCTTCAATAAAGAGGGAGCTCCCACTCGAATCTATTGCTTCCTTATCGAAAGATACCTCGAAAGACTCAGAAATTACCTCGTCCCCGTCTGATTGTCTTTCATATATGTCGAGTGTATAAACGCCATAAACAAGAGGGTTAGCATGCGGAGTTAAGCGAATCCCTACTGCATTATATGCATCGCCTCTACCAATAGGATAAAAGATACAAAGAGGAATAACTCCTGAGGTTCCATCGTAGACCAAGTTTGTATCTATTTCGCTTTTGGTATTTAGACCAGAAATTGAATCGGTCGAAACGGTGTAGTCTGTCGAGGTATTTTCTGTTAAATTAATTCTAAGATTTGAGTAGGTAGCGTCGTTTGGGAGCACTCTTAGGACATACAGAGCTCCACTTTCTCCCAAGTAATTATAAGCCACGTAGGGACCCTGGCTATAACTAGTTCCAAAGTCTAAGATATTGGGTTCTCCAAATTCTGATACGAATTCGCTTCTAGAACTAACGAATTTCATGACATTATCTTCGCCTTTGCGGCTTAAGATCGCAAGAAAAGAAACGGTACTAGGAACTGCTTCAACGTAAGTGGATAAATCAAAAATCTTTGTATAGACACCTGGAGAAATAGGCATATTTCCTCCTTGCCCTATTGTTGTAGGTGTGATTTTGTTGTCTAGGTTTGTTAACTTACTCTATGTATATTTTATTCCCTTTCTACTAGAAGATTGTTTCTATCACCCCCTTCCACTATGTACATATAGATTTTTTATCAAGATAAGTTTAGGATAACATTTAGTAAAAGCAATTTTCTTTGTATTGGAGTTAGATAGAGTTTTCCCTTAACCAGAAGGAATCTTAGAGAAGCATACAATGTCCTATCCATTCTCATTCCGCGACGAAGAACTAGGATGTATTCTTTGGTAAGACCCGGGATTGCTGACTGAGCTGCGGCAAGTTTGCCTGCTTCTTTTATTGCTAAGATAACTAGAAAGTTAGTAACTATATCATATTGTTGTAACCTTTCTAGGGCATCAAAAACTTTCCCACTAGTTAGATGTTTTTGTATATTCTTTCTGAGTGACTCGTATGAAGATACTGGAATTTTCATTTCTTTTCTAATTGTAATATAAAGAGCATTTCTTATATCGTCATTTGTAACGCCTTTAACATACCGTTTAAGACTTAGGGCCTTAGCCTTCGACTCAGAGTACTTGGCTTCTGAGAACCAAGTATACCATTTCGATACAAATTCTGGTTTCATAAGTTTAAGGGTAGTCTTTAGGGGCTGAGAGTTAATGAGATTTATAACAAGGGCATCGGTTTTAGATTCAGGAACGAAAGAATCTGCTTCCCCTTTAGACTCAGACGGGTCACTATTTTTGGATGCAGGGCTTATGACCTGTTCATTAATTTTCGACGTAAGTCGGTCGACGACCTTGGCAAGATCTTTATCCGTAGCCCTTTTCTTGGGTTTCTTTCCTGTTAAGAAATCTAACCAACCAAGATATCTTTCCCCACTATCTGCTATGACATCGGTGGGAAAGTTCTCAACCTCTTTGATTTGCTCTAGTATATAAGAAAGAAGATCTTCTTTTTTAGACATACTTGCTGGTCCTCCTAAAAGAATAGATACCAAACAAACTGGATAATTCCAAGAGCATCTTTAACTAAAGTTGGGAACGTGGCTCTCGCATACAGATGGAACGGGCCACTATGCCCAGCATTTCTAGATGTAGATGACCACAAAGCAACCTCGTTGATGTTGAAGTCATTACACCACTCAGATCTAATGGTAGTAACGATTTTTGCTATTAGATACTCATCGTCATTCAGTGGATCCCTTTCAAAGATAACTTCGTCGAAAGGAGCCTTATAGTACTTACCCCCTCTCAGATCTGCCAGGGTTGTTCCAGAGGAAGCAATTGGAACCTCATTCGCCAAACCTACATCGGTAAGCGTTGGGGGTATGGGAGCAAGAGGATCACCTTGAGTGCATCCCCCAGATCCAACACTAAGCCATGAAACAAACTCCTCTTTACTCGTTGCGTTCTGGCTATTCTCTAGGTCTAAGATTTTTTCGCATATTAAAGATCTTCCTACATAGACCACAAGATTACTTGTGGTTACTAGCTTTTTGCTTCCATCAGGAAGAACTTGATAGATCTCAACTTTTCCTTTTGGACGAACTGAGTTATCATCTCTTTGTTTCTGTCCAAGAGAATCACTCGTTTCGATATGATCTGAGATAGAAACTACGTATTGTTTCTTGGTATCTGTCATTTGAATTTCTTCCTGCCTCTTTTTTTATTACTTATGTAAACCGACTAGAGAGATAGTCCTAAAAATTTGTTCAGAAACTAACTTTTTACTATATGCCAATCTATTCGATAATTAGAAGATGGAATTGGTCCACTAAGTTTTACAAAGAAACTAGAAGTAGTCTTATTATATGCTGATTGAAAGTACATGGCTTTGGAGTTGGTTTCTAAACATACCATGGTTACAAAAACTTCATAGTTTGTATCTGGTAGAGCTGGAGAAAAACTAACTTCAAACTCTGATTGGCCTATACTGGGGGTAAATGATCCTTTTCTTTCTTCCATCTTTTTTAATCTAATCTCCCAATCTTAATCGTTATTGATATATGACAGAACACAAACCAAGAAAGTAGGACTGGAAGTTACTGATTGTATATCTAACGAGAACCAACTCCCGGCATTGATATTGGAAATAGAAATATCATAACTATAAGATGCGGATCTTCCAAGAGTTAGGGCATAGGAAAGAACATTTTGTTTGGTTCCTAGGGGATCGGTAAATGTTTTAATTTGGATTTGGGCCTCGGCCCCCTCTGGACCAACAACATAGCCATCAACTCGATACAGGAAAATATTTTCTAGAGTTATTCCGTTAGGCATCTCACCGGAGCTAGGATTTGGAATAAGCCAAGTTATGTACTTAAGTCTATTTTCTTGCTTCCCACTAAATCCACTCCATCCCGAGTATCCAGACACTCCACTATATCCACTAAACCCACTATTTCCTGGCCAACCTTGCTGCCCACTCCACCCTGAGTAACCACTCCACCCTGAGTAACCACTCCACCCTGAGAAACCACTGGTTCCTATGCCCGAGTAACCGCTTAGCCCGCTCTTTCCGCTTATTCCAGAGTACCCTGAGTACCCTGAATAGCCACTCGAACCAGGGTTATCTCCCGAATAGCCTGAAAAACCACTTGCACCCGAGTAACCAGAAAAGCCACTTGATCCAGAATACCCTGAATAGCCACTCGAACCAGGGTTATCTCCCGAATAGCCCGAGAAACCACTTAACCCACTGTAACCAGAGTAACCACTTATACCACTCTTTCCACTAAGCCCACTTATGCCCGAGTATCCTGAGTAGCCACTCCAACCAGAATATCCACTAAAGCCAGATATACCACTTATTCCAGAATATCCACTAAAACCGGAGTGGCCGCTTACCCCTGACTGGCCACTATAACCCGAGTAACCACTCGAACCAGGGTTATCTCCCGAGTATCCTGACCAACCAGAATACCCACTAAAACCACTTGTTCCACTCCACCCTGAGTATCCTGACCAACCAGAATACCCACTGAATCCACTTACTCCTGAGTAGCCACTAAAGCCACTTGCTCCATCAGTACCTGAGTAACCAGAGAATCCCGAGTAACCACTCGAACCCGGGTTATCTCCCGAGTATCCTGACCAACCAGAATAGCCACTAAAACCACTCACTCCCGAATAGCCTGAGAAACCACTCACTCCAGAGTAACCACTTAGTCCGCTCTCTCCCGAATATCCACTAAAACCACTCACTCCCGAATAGCCACTTAGTCCCTCAGCACCTTGTGGACCTGAATATCCACTAAAACCACTCACTCCCGAATAGCCACTTAGTCCCTCAGCACCTTGTGGACCTGAATATCCACTAAAACCACTCACTCCCGAATAGCCACTTAGTCCAGATTCGCCACTATATCCAGAATAGCCACTAGTGCCTCTTGGACCACTATACCCCGAGTAACCACTTGCACCAACTGGGCCTGGTACACCGCTATAACCTGAGTAACCACTGGTGCCTGGATTGTCTCCAGAATAGCCACTAAAACCACTCACTCCCGAATAGCCTGAGAAACCACTCACTCCAGAGTAACCAGAATAGCCGCTAACCCCTGACTTACCACTGGTTCCACTGACACCACTTTCACCCTGTTCGCCTTTTTGTCCGCTCCATCCTGAGTAACCACTAAATCCAGACAATCCATCAAATCCATCTTTTCCGCTATATCCACTAAACCCACTACTCCCGCTAAATCCTGAGTAACCACTTAGACCAGAGGCTCCAACTTCGCCACTTGCGCCTGAATAGCCACTCACTCCTGAGTAACCGCTGAGACCACTCCTCCCAGAGTATCCTGAGTAGCCACTATGACCACTTTCTCCACTAAAACCACTCACTCCTGAGTAACCGCTGAAGCCACTTTTTCCTGACAAGCCACTTAGCCCACTCTTCCCGCTATAACCCGAGTAACCACTAGGGCCTCTTTCCCCACTAAGACCACTTTCACCCGAGTATCCAGAAAAGCCACTTTGTCCGCTTTCACCACTAAAACCTGAGTATCCAGAAAAACCACTTGTGCCAGAGTAGCCACTAAAACCCGAGTAACCACTAACCATTAAGGATTCGACTCGCATAAATTTCAATGAGCCAGATGTAGAGTCGTATCCAAGGGCATACTTATCTTGTGGGTTCGTAACATCAATGGGTATATCTTTAAGTTTTGAAGCATTCCACTGACTGATATCTTTGTAGGTATCTATATCTGCTTTTCTAATAACGTGCTCGTCTTTTGATGGTGGGGTAGTGACCGCTAATTGGCCATCATCATAATATACCGCCATATCGTAAAGTACCCCCTATGTGTGTTTGTTGTGCTAATTTGTACATTTCTTTGTGCTAGTTCTCACTAGCTACCCAATTGAGTTGGTAATGACTTGTTGGAACACTAGCACTAAATTCAATGTCAAATCCATTCTCATCTTTAGATACGATATCATAGAAGAGCATCCTGGGAGACTCTTCTATTGTGTTGCAAATGGTTGTAGATAAAGAATAATCATTAGAACTCAATGGTTGTGGGAAAGAAACTCTCATTCCAGTAGAATTTGCTGGAATGGAACTAACCCCAGTTCTTTTCCCAACGTATGGATACTCAACATAATGAACCATCCAGCTTAAGGTATATTCTTCGGAAACAATTGGGGCTGAGAATCTAATTGTAAATCCTAGTCTGTCTCGTTGTGTAATGATATAGAAATATTGATCTGAAACCCCAGTTGAGTCAGAAACCATTGTAACACAAAGGGAAGTTAAGAGGGTTCCATCTAGAATTTCAGATTTGAATTCTATGCGTTCAGTGGTCTGGCCTTTTAGAAGACGCTTTGTTCCGGATTGAAGGGCCAAGTCGGCAACTAGAAATGCTTTTACATACGTATAGTCTTGGCTGGTTGGAATATCAAAGCAACCCTCACAATCGAATTCTGGCATCGAACCGGTGCATATGGTATAGATGGGAACCGAAGTCCCATCTAAAACGGTCATATACCAATTGTAAGTCGTTGGGTCAATGTAATGGGAGCATGAAACTTGTGGATCATTTTGCCATATTCCTTGGAATACTGGAAAGGAGCGAACTACCTCTGGTAAGGTTCTATAGTAATTAATTACAACCTCTTCAGGAGACTTATCATCGGATACCCCGACATCATGGTATGAACCACAGTCATAATGGTCTCTAGAATGATACAAATCTGTAACCGTTGAGTCATGACAAACAACGTACTCGTTTCCACAACATGGTTCGCTGTCCATGGTGTGGAAATCTAGAAGGTCTTTTTCGTAATTTACTTGCAGCTTATCTTCTGAAACTACTGCATCCATTAATGGAGAGTTAATGTATAGTGTATGAATTAATCCTAGGAATCTAGCTCTGTGGGGCTTGAAGAAATTCACTACGTCTAGAATATAACGATTTACGATACTTCTAGGACCAATCGTAGTGGCAATTCTTGGATAACTTTCTGGGAGAACATATAAATCGATATAAGAGGTTAGTAAGAAGAGGACCTCTGTGGTAATAGAATCTCCATTACCACTAGTAAACCAAGAATCAATGTAATTGAACAAGTCTAAGTTTATTTGCTTTAAGACTTGCTCTGGAGATGAAAACAAGGGAGCTAAGAAATCAGAGCCAATGGGTCTTGTAAATAGATCTAAGAATTGGTTTCGGAGTTCTTTTTGTTCATCTCGAGTTACTAATCTTTGAAAATACAAGGTGGTAAATTCATTGATTATGGTTTCAAGATCTAAACTAGTTCCATCATATATTAAGAAAGAGTCCGAGAACCCACTAATTCTTTGCCCATAGTAACGATTTAAACAATAACAACAAGCTACATAGATCTCAAGCAAAGAAAGTTTTGTTTTTGCATACAAACTAAATCTAATAACTCGATTAAGTTCCTGCGTTTGTAAGAATGTTTCATACTCATCTCGAACTCTTCTACGTGTTACCGCGGAGATGATAGCAAGCTGGTCGCTTAGAGGTACGTTCTCTCGAATTGCAAAATGAGGAGTTTTCATTGGGAGAGAACGACCTTTGGCTAAGAAAGAGAGAGTATCTTTTTCTAACATCCAGTGCGGGTCGAATCTTTTTACGTCCTCATATGACAAGTCAACAAGAGGAGCGGTATATGATTCAATGCTAATCTTAATAGGATCTAAGCTAGAACTTCTAGATGGTAATCGAATGAGGGGAGTTGTTATGTACTTAGATGTTTGAACTATGTTTGGTCGAAAAACAAAATCGGGACCACTTGGAGTTTGTATTCGAGTTAGAAAGTACTCAACAATATCTGGGTTATTAACAATGCCAAGATATCTTAGAGAACTAGACAGAGAAGTAGGGGTTCCTTTTGTTTTGTACAAACGAACTAAGTCTAAAAGCAACAAGATTTTATTAAAAGATGAAATTCGGTATGTTGGAAATGGTAACCCCATTGATCGAAGCAACTCTTCGATATGTGCCTCAGGAAGGGTAAATACGTCGGTTACATTCCTTGATATGGAAACCAACGTTTTTAGTGCCGAGTACCAATCGATGAGAAATTTTCTTAGTCTCTTATAGTCGTCAGAAGCAAATGCATATTGGTCAATGATAGCATCAAAAAAGCTTAACGTACTTGCTTTTTCAGATACAAGAAGTTCTTGCAAAAGCAGGTCAACATTTTCAGGTTCACCTTTAAGATATCGAAGAAGGCTAATGAAATCAGATACGGTGAACAATTAGGTTTTTCCTCCTTTACGGGGGCATTCGATTAAAAATTCCACTCAACAGTTTGAAATGTTTTTCTAGAATGTAGTCATAGTACAAAGAATCAAGCAAACTTTTCTGGTTCGGAAATAATGCGTCATCTGGCAGAAGAATAATATCTGTGATTCCGTTTTGCATAAAGACCAAATCTATGTAAATAAGTCTAGATAGATTTGTAACCAAACTAGGAGCTGTAAAACTGGTAGTATCGTAGTAGACGATTATCGAAGTTGTGTCTGAGAATCCCGTTGTTTTGTACTCTAGCAAGAAGTCGAGCATTTGCAGATCTATGCTTTGAAGCTGGAAGATGTTTGATCCTGTCTCGCTAGAAACATAAACATATCCAGCGTTTCCATACGGAGACAATCTAATTTTTAGAGAAAAATCCCATTCTCCTCTATCTAGAGGAGTAAATAGATAGTGGTAATAGTTATGAGAATAGGTGTCTGAGAATAACAAATCAATAAACGAGTCTCCGGGTAAAAAACTTGTACCATTAACTATGCTTGGTAAACGAACTGGAGCGTCATTAAGAATCTTATCAAATAGAATTCTAAAAGCATGATAATCAAGCTCAGGAACTGCGATATATGGCACTAGATACAAACCCCCGAGAAAATATGTATGAAGAAAAGGAAAAGTTTACGAACCAAAAACTTTTTTGAAGGACTACTAAATTGGAGTTCATAATTTTGTTCTTAGATCTATTCTTCTAACCTCCGAACAAAAACCAAGAAGATACTACTAACATACGAAGGAGGCCTACGTTTAATGGATCCAGTTCTAGAAAAATTCCAACCGGTTTTCGTAACGGGTAGAACAATTAATGATACTTGGTTTGAGCTCTTGGCTCAGTTATGGGACAAGGGACGAAGATACAAAGTGACGTCTGGTTCGTATGCAGGATCTAGTCGGTTGGAATTCGATTTCGTAGCTGGAACGATAATGAGTCCATCTGAAAGACCTTTAGCGGTGTATACTCCTCCTGGGGTTCCTGCTCCTACAACGGATTCCGCTATAGAAGAATATTTCGTAAATTACCTTATGAACGGGAAATTGTCTCCAAATGAGCACTATCGTTATTCTACGTGGATCGTTGGTGGGAAGTACAAGATTCCCCAGATACGAATCGAAGGAAAAGATCTTTATGATCTTGAGATTACAGTTCCAAACCAACTCCAATGGTGCATTGAGCACTTTAAGAAGCAGGGGTTTGGTAATAATCATTGTACAATTCAGGTGGGATATCCAGAAACAAACTTAGCATATGATATACCTTATTCTGATGAAACTGAAAGGAGAACGTCACCATGCTTAAGGTTAATTGATTTAAAGATTATAGAACAGAACCAAAAGTCTTATTCTATTTCAATGGTTTGTTATTTTAGAAGTTGGGATCTTTATAGTGGCTTTCCTGAAAACATTGGAGGATTGACTTTATTGCTTGAATATGTGGCGAATGAACTAACTAGCTCTGAAATTGAGGTTAATCCTGGTTCGCTGAGCTTTGTTTCTAAAGGTCTTCATTGCTATGATTTCCAAATAGAGGCTGTTCGTCTAAAATTGAACAAAAAGTAGGAATGTTCTTTCTTGCTAACAAGAAGGAGGCGAAGACATTATGAATCAGATTCATATCGCAACTTGGCTACTAACAAGAAGATGCAATCTTAAATGTTCCTACTGTAGGATAAGCAAAACGTATGCCAATGATCCATACTCAGTTAAAACTCTTCTAAAGACAGATATAGATTTTAGTTATCTTATTGATTCAATCTGTAGGATAAAATCTAATAACCCAGAATCTTATAACATATTCCTTGGAGGTGAGCCTACTCAGTATCGAGAACTCAAAGATCTGATCTTAAGGTGCAATAAAGAAAACATCCTCTATACAATTGTGTCGAATATGTCTGGTTCGTCTTTTGAAACGATTAAAGATTTGCTTGCTTCTTTGGATTATATAGATGGAATATCATTTTCTTTGGATCCTGTTGTATTTATGTCTTCTAGGAGAGGAGGAGATAGAACAAAGAAATCATCTAGCGCTTTACATTCTATAAAGTTTCTAATGAATCAAAGTGGCAAAAAAGTAAGGGATATTGTAGCGGAGGTTGTGTCAGACGCTAAGTCTTTGGCATTCCTTCCTGGATTGGTTTCTTATCTAACTAGAGCTGGGATTTGGTCTAGTATCTCAGTGGTTGAGTTTGGAGAAACGAACTATTATGATTTTGCGGAAACCTTAGATCCAAGACTTCTTATAAAACCTAGCAATGTCTCTAGGACAGTTTTTTCTTACATTCTCAAAGAAGCTAGGAAGGGCGAGTTAAAAGTTCTTGCTCACGAGTCGCTTGTTGTTTTGATGGATTGTATAGAAAACCAAAAACCCTATATGTGCAATATCGAAGAAAATGCTAACAATTTGGTTATAGATTCTGATGGGTCTCTTCGATTGTGTCTTAGAATAAGGGGAATTGAAAGCACCAAGTTCAAAGTTACCGATATTTTGAATAAGGATGGCTCGATTCATGAGGAAAATATGAATCGATTTAAAGATGCTCTTCGAAAAGATAAAGAATTATACTGTAAGGGCTGTTTGTGGACTTGTATGATGTTTTCAGATTTACTTGCTAACAAAACGATACAACCAAAAGATATCCACCACTTATCTACTAAAGGGCTAGGATTGCTAGGCCCAAAAGAGAGATAATACTAGTTAGAACAGATCTAAATTTTTCAAACTGGGCATCGCTTCTATATTCTTCTTTCATTGTGGCTTCGGAAACTGCGATGCTCCTCATCATTTCTAAGTTATTTTGTAAGAGGATGACTTTTAATTGTGTTGCCATTAGTATGTCGACTAAGGTGTTGTAGCTTTGTGTTAGATTTTTGCCTTGTTCTTGGAGATATTTTCTATTTTCTGCCAACTCCACAATAAATTTCAATTGTTCCTCAGTGAAGAAAACCCCAGTCCTTCCATCGGGAAGGACGATGGGAGAAGCACCCTCCAGAATATTCTTTCCTTCATTTGATAGGTCTGGGAATAGTTCTTTTTCGTTCTTCTTTTCATATTGCTGCACTGAGTCAATTTGTACAGGCGGAATATCGAATATAGTTGGTTTCTTAGGAGTGGTGGCACAACCATACGTAAAGATTCCTATACAAGCAAATAGAAAAAAGTTTCTTACTGTTATCATGGTGAAGTTACTCCTTTGATGAACTTTCTTTCTTTTTTCTAGGTCTAGTGGTTCTAGTTCTTGTTGTATTTAGTATGGTGGCGCTATTGTTGCTAAACTGGGTTCTTGTAATTCTTCTGCCTCTGGGCTTTGTAGTAGGCTTTGCAGGAGGTTTGCTAGTTGCCGCCTTTAATCTCTCTAACAAGGAGTCAATGGTTTCATTGTCCAAATCGCTTTTATGTTGCTCGTAGTCATCTAAGATTTCTTGCTCCTCTTTGGATAAGTTATCAAGTTTTTGTTTTAGGATTTCGATTTGATGGTTTAGTTCATTTATTTTCTGTTGGTTTGAGATAATTGTTCCTGGTTTGTCATCCCAGGGGCTTCCAGTTGGGGGCTTTATCGAAGATCCCCCTCCCCAACTACTAGAAGAACTTGTTGGTTTCTTTCTTCCTATAAGAAATGTAAGAATAAAGACTATAGTCCCGATTCCTGCAACAATAACGATTTTAAATTTTTGTACTATCTCTTTTATTTTAGCTAGGACTCTTTTAATTCTCTCGATCATTTTCTTTCTAACTCCTTTCTTTTTTAGAGGGATTCTCCTCATCTTTTATCTTCGAAGAGTGGTTAGTCCTGCTGTCTTGCTGACTATCTTATTGAACGTCGCAGGTGCAAAGCACATAGTTACTCCCAAAGGATACATGATAAAATCCCAGCCCTCTATGCTTTTCGTAATTGCTTGATAGATAAAGGCAGCAGTAAGAGTTAAGCTCACAAAAAAGGCAGTGCTTCTAGTTAAAGATAGAGTTCTTGGATCGATTTCTTTATCTCGAAGAAAGTTAATAGAACTAAGCTTACTTGGTTTTTCTTTTGGTTGCGGAGGAGGTTCTACACCTCGACATTCATAACATATTGTATCGCAACCCACAGAGTCAACTAGTTTTGAGAGCTTATCTATAAGTTGGTTTAAGTCAGATCCGATCTTTTCTCTAGTAGAATCTGGTTGTATGTCTTTGACGTCTATTTGTTGTATTTTCTTTGCTAGTAAGATGGTGTTTCTTAGAACATGTAACTCATGGTCTTTCATTTTCTATTTACATCCTCCCAGTCTATACTTGAAGCAAAGAAATATCTTTTAGATTGACTTCTTTGTCTGGTCTTTCTCGTAAGAAAGATAGCATACTAAACTTTGCTGACATATGGAAGCCTGTTATTTTGTAACATGTTTTGGAAGAATCATATGCAAGTTCGTAAAATGGTTCTTTAAGAACCCGTCTATACGCAACTTCAATAACTTTTTGAGGTCTTACAAAGAGCTCTTCTTTCATTATTCGTCTAAAGTTTGTATCTATTCTTCCTTCGCAGATAGAAACTTGATTCTCTTGTCCCCAATCAAAAAGTCTCTTTCTTAACTTAGAAGAAAACCCAGTTCCAATTTTAGTGCTTAAAACAAAGCGGTTTTCGTTAGTTAAGAAGGCAATTCTTATGAAAGAAATCTCTCCTCTATTCCAGAGGTTAGATTCTTTGTTTCCTATGGATACAATAACACAATCTACGGTTGGAGTTATTTTGATTCGGAACAACCGGTTATCACTTCGAGAATTGTACCTAGCTACGACTCCTTCTAATTTGTTCTTGACAACGTAATCAAATAGAACTTTGAATTCATTTGCTCCACCATAACTCCATATTGGCAGACTTAGGTTTGAACTGTGAGAAGAAGAGATTGGTTCTAAGAATTCCTCTAACTCAAAGAATGGAACGTTTTCTAATCGAATTCCTTGAATCTCTCCTATATCAAATACAAAATAATGAACTTGGGATAAATCTCCAGTTCTAATTATAGATAGGGTCTTATTGAATGGGAGTTGGTTACCTCTAGAATCTAGGGCAACTAACTCCCCAACAAGACTAAATGACTTTCCTCCCTTCTTACTAGATAGATAAAGAAGGCTTTCCTCGAAAGGAAACTTCTCTCTTTCTATGACAAGACCATTTCTGCTAAAAACGATGACCTTTTTCTGGTCGGGAAACACAGTCGCCGAGGCTAGGATACCATCGTATTTAACAGAAAAAAACATATTCTTAATATTTTTTTCTAGTAGGTAAGATACAAATTCTGAGTTTGAGAAGTTAATGAATCTATGTGATTCTTTCCAATTTTTAGCTGTGTACATCTTCTTTTATCTTTCGAACAGCCATTAGTACAGTGGCTTCCCCTTTTTGTATAGTTGATTGCTCAGCAACTATGTGTAAAGAAATCTTTTGTCTTTGTTTGCATAGAAAGTTTCCTTTGAATTCTGTTATGACATTAGTTCTGATCTTTTCTAAGAATTCGTTAAATTCTTGTTTCTGTTCTGGAACGGGAACTAAGATATCTTGAATCTTCTTGTTTTTCTTTGTCAAAGAAAAGAATTTACTCAAATTCCTACTGTAATCTAAAATACCGTATCTATCTATGGAGATGACTATAAAAAAGAAGTCTGTATCTTCATCCGCTAGCCTTATCATAGCTTCTTGTTTTCGAGTATATTCTTTTACGGCGGCTAGAATTTTGCTTTGGTCAAGCAAGGCTTTAAAGATTACTCCATCTGGGCATCCCGGCCAATCTTTTACAAATAGTTGGGATACAATGAAGTGCTTTCCAAATGTCTCACTATAACATTGCCAAATCAAAGGATCTTGGTATGAGGTTTGCTCATTGTGACAAAACGCACAAGTAGTCTTGGATCCATGTAATATGGTAAAACAGGGTTTATCTAAGATTGTTTTCGTTTCAGAACCAAACCTACTTACTATTTTTCTAGCTTCTTCTAAGAAGGGCTTATTAGCATATTTGATTTGTCTTGTTTTATAGTCGCAAACATATACGAAAAGGGGTAGCATATCTAAAAGGCGTTTGAGTAATTGAAATTGAATACTTATTTCTTTATTTGGTCCTTTTAGATTGTTTGTCAGATCTTTAAGCTTAGATAAATTTCTTCGTCTTTCTTTTTTGATCTCTCCTTTACGACTTTTTAGAAGATTGAACATAGTAAATCTCTCTCAAACTAGAGCTTTGGTAACAGAAATTTAGTAGCAAAAGGAATAAGTAATGACATAATCACAGAAATTACAGATACTAGCGCGCCGACTTTGACAAGCAATACGACAACTTTTTCTCTCAGATCAATTAGTTCATCTTCCAGGGTATCAATATCATTAGATAGTCGCTCTAGCTCTTTTAGAACGTATTTGCTCCACTCGTTCCAACTTCCGTTTGTGTCCACGTTATTATATCTTTACTCCTTTTTTGTATCTTATAGTACTAAGATTTTTTATGTACTATTCTATATGGTGCAAGTTACAAAATATATCCATATCTATGTAGTTTGTTTCTGATTCCGTCTCATTGCGTTGGTCTGTTTGATTGTTTTGGGATTCTGGTAATATTAAATTAAGAAGATTGGAAAGCTCCTTGTGTATTTTCTTTCTCTCCTCCCTCCTTCTATGTACTTTCTCTCTCGTTAAAGTTCCAGAGAGTGCTTTTTCTACTGCTTTTTCAAATAGTTCTAACATATCTCATTCTCCTTTTTTCTTATAGAAAATTGACTAGTTTTTATTGTTTTCTAAGTACATTGCCTCTTTATATTGCCTAGATTTAAGGCCTTTAGTTTTAAGTGCGTAAGTTACGCACTTAGAATATTTCCTAAACATGGATTCAATAAATCTAAGTTCTGAACTTGTGGTTATATCTTCTGGGTTGCTTTGGATGGTTCGTGCTCTTTCGTTTAGATAAGATCTAATATCAAAAAGAACACACATTGGGTCTATTCCCAGCATTTGCAAGAAGTCTTGATTACCACAAGAAATAGTATTAAATTGCCTTACGTCTCTAATGCTTTGAGCAATCGCTCGTTTAATATGGTACTCATCTTCTTTTTCTTCAAATTTAGATTCATCCCAATTCTCTAAACCATATGTTTCGCAAATTTCATTGTATGCTTTCTGAAAGATGTAAACCTCTTTTAATGCTCCTTCTATATAGATTCTGGAGTCGGTGATTCCAGATTCAATTTCTTCTATACTAACTTTTAGTTTTGCCAGCTGAATTTGCTTTCTCACAATTTCATCTGGGTCGGAAACTTCTTGTTTTGAGAGGACTTCGTATTCATGTAGTTTTTCTAGCAAGTCTAAAACTTGTCGTTTTAACTTAAAGTTAGCCTCTCTAAGAGCCATCCTTCTATTCTCAACTTCGGCGATTATTTGCATTAAGTTTCGTTCTGGTGTTGAGTGATGAATTGTAAGTAAAAGTCTAGTAAACTGGGAATCCCTTCGGCCAAATATATTGCTAGCCCTATTGATTTCATCCATTCCCTGAGCAACTTCTTCTAATTTATCTGGAGTAAAGACTTTGAGTTCGAATTTCTTCTCAACAAATGACCTTGTTGTTATTCGATTGAATACCGTATCGGAAACCTGGGATTCTGCTAAGGATTCGACTAGTTTCGTTAGAGAATTCCTTGTGGTACTAGGAAGAAGTTCGTTCTTTAAGATATCTGACCACTCAGTTGAGATTGTTTCTTTTTCCACTTTTCTACTCTCCTTCGTTTTGTATATATTCTTGAGCTAACATTGAAAATGTGCTTTTTATCAAATTACATTGAGGATCTTTTTCGTTTATAGATTTTGAGTGCAAGAAACTATTTGCAATACATCCTCCATTACAAAAAATCTGAATCTTACATTTCTTACAGTCATTAGGAAGATCTCTTGTTAGTAAAGATTCGTATAGACTTGATCCTAACAGAATTTCTTCTAGAGATGAGTTCATGATGTTTCCAAAGGAGCAAAAATTGCTTCCGCACGGGATTACCTCTCCAGTAGGAGCAATTGAAATTTCTGCTCCAGAAGTAAAGGCGCAATAAGATGGTTTTCTTAGCTTATATAATGATTTTAACATATTTAGAAATGGGAAAAATGTTACCCCACCCAAAGGAATTCTATTCTTAGAGCATATTGTATAGAGTTTAGCAACATTCTTTGCGACTTCGTAATATAGAGATGAAGGAAGGAAATCTTCAGCAGAGGAGATTTTGTTAGCAAATTGTAGGCTAATACCAATATTCTGTTTGGGATTGGAAGAAAATATGTTGGTGCTTTTTTGAATTACATATTCATATAAGTTTTCTAATGAGGAATAGTTAGCGGTAGTAATGGTTGAGCAGATAGAGGTTGTTATTTTTTGCCTTGTTTTAGCATCTAGTTTCTCTAAGTACCTAATGTAGTTATCTAAATTACAATCTATAATTTCTGTGGTGGGGCGACCGGATTTAAGTTTTCGAAATCTATTCATATCTTCGTTTGGACCGTCTAAACTAATTCCAATAGAAATAGAATAGGGGAGACATTCTTCGATTATTTCTTGGAAGTCTAGCAAACCATTCGTTGTTAAGTTAAAGACGAGCTCATTTTCTGAAATCTGATATTTGCTTGCTTCCTTTTTTGCTTGTCGAATAGCAAGGAGACATAAATCGGGTCGAATTAAAGGTTCTCCCCCAAATAATCTGATTACTATAGGTTCTGATCTTAAAACATTTCGAGCAACGATGTTGAAGAAATCTTCAATGCTTTTACAGATAATAGTTTCTGACATATGTTGACCGGTGGTACATTCTTCTTTTTCATAGCAATATGAACACGCCATATTACATCTATTGGTAATGAGTAAACGCAAGCTATGTAAATTTCTAGTAAAAAGAAACTTACTATTAGTACTCGGCGAATCTGTTATGATAGGAGAGTTGTCTTCTAGTTGTGAGATGGGAATTCCTACGTATCCCTTTCTAATTAAGTTAGAAAGAACCCTTGAATCATACCTGCTGTCTAGATCTAAGGAGTATCTTGGTTCTTTTGGGTTTGATGCTATGAGAGAAATAGTTTTCTTATCCGCTAGAACAGATAATTTTCTTGGTTGATATAAAAGAACTGTGTCCTTATGGCTGCTTGATATGCTTACAATCCTGCTTTCAGATGAGTTAGTAAATTGGAGCTGAGTAATTGGATCCAACCCCGTACTATGAATCCATTGCTCATATAAGTTAGGTAAGTTAATGGAGAAATCTTTATTTAAGATCTCTTCTATTTCTTGGTAAGATGGTGCTTGTTTGCTTGCTATGCTAAGAGCATAGAAAAAGTTGAGCCAGTCTGTTTTCTTCATTAGGAAGCTAATAAAAGATGCATACCCACCATATAGATCTTTTACCTGAGAAGGATTGGAAACTAAACTAATTGGGGCTATATTAAGAATTGATATTAAGCGAGTAATATCATATGATATGCAATACTTGGGTGCAGGAACATTCTGTAAAGAAAAGAACTCACACACTCCTTCTTCGAACCAAAATGGTAAGTTTATTATGCCAAGACTTTTTAGATAACAATGAAAGAGTTCATGTCGAAGTCTTGGCTCTGAAAATTGTAAATCTTCTAAACTGCTTTTTATGAGCAAGCGGCGGCCCTTAGTGGTAACTGCGACCCAGTTTCGAAACTCATAATTAAATAGAAGATCATGACGGAGAAACAAACTAAAGACTTCTGGGGTCAATAAAATGACTTTTGCCTTGTGAGCAGGAGATATAAGGAGGGGAACTAATTCTGGACATTCTTTACAAAGGATCCTTTGGATAGTTAGACCCAAATGCTTTAGTTCATTTTGTTTCTGGACGACTATGTTTTGAATCTTATCTTTTTGGTTAGCTTCGCATATGAGAACGATGTCAAATAACCAACTTCCTATAATAAGTCGAGAATCTAACTTAGTTTCGTATATGGATGGATCTAGACCAAAGCATTTACATAGATCTAAGATTGTTTCATTATCATTAGGAAGTTGGTTAGTATGAAGAATCATTTTGTGATTTCTTTCCCTTTGTTTACCCAAGAAGGGGTTTTGTTTCTTTCTTTGTACATACAGATAATAAATGAGCACAATGTATTTTGTTTCTTCTCTTTGTAAGTATCTTTACCAAGGTGATAATCAGAAAATGCTATTCCAAAACCTCTACACCATGTATATGCTTCGCAAGAAGAACATCTTTCGTAGGAGTTTTTGTCTAGATCTATGGCTAGTTCTTGGCTTGTTGTAAAGGTGGGGAGAATAGATTCTTTTTGTTGTATGATAGCATTCTTTATTGGTATAACAGAATTTTGAGATCGAAGCGTTCCGTCTGGGTCAATTTCTATTGAAAAAATAGTTTCATGGTACAATTGAGGATCTCCCCAACGCCCAATACTAATACTAGATTGTTTGCATCTTTGTATTAGTTCATGGAAATTTTGAGCAGCTTTTGGTATAATTTTTTCTTGTTGCTTTCCATCGTCTTCTAAAACTGCGAATTCAATCGCTGCCCCGCTAATTCCCAATTCCTTAAGACCAGAATAGAAAGAATCTAAGAACTCGTAATTTAGTAACGTACTAAAAGAGATACACGAATTGATTTGTATTCTTGTGGGAGGAAACCCACTTGATATCATAAAGCGCAAAGAACTAAGAACATCATAAAAAGATAGTCTTCCGCCTTTCTTATATTTTCTATTGTAATTGAATTGACTTCGAAATCCATCTAAACTAACATGGAGCCTTAGATTTGGAACCTCTTTAAGAAAATCGATATGATCCTTTCTTATAAGAGTTCCATTCGTATTTATTACTGGCATCCATGTTAGAAGAGGATTGTGTTTTCTAAGAAAGACTTCTTGACATGCTTCTTTTATTGCCTTCCAATTAAGGAAAGGCTCTCCGCCATAAAATGAAACTCTACAAAAAATTGGTCCTTGTATGCTCGAAATTTTATCAAGATCAGAGCTTATTCGTTTTAAGTATCCAAGTAAGATATCTGAACGCATAAGTCTTTTTGTAACTGGACGAGTTTTATTCCAAAGATTTTGAACGTGACAATATGTACATGCTTGGTTGCATAGATAAGTTACAATGAATCTAACCGAGGCCCTTATATGGTAAGTTTCTTTACTAGTCACTACCGCAATCTCCAAAGCAAGGTCCGCCGACACAATCTCCAGGAGGTGTACTTTGCTGAACATAAACTGAGCAAGAATTTGAGTACTTGGTCATTCCACTAGTTACTGCCGTGCAAGAAAACTTGATTGTATATGTTCCGTAAGCAGTCCCAGAAGGAATGACTAAATAGGTAGTGAAGTTCTTGGTTGAGGAGACGTTTGTGCTTGTTTGGGATAAGTACCAACTGCTTGGCGCTCCCGACAACCCAATTGTAACCGAACCTGTGTATCTCACCGGTGTCAAAGTTAAGGTAACAGGAACCGAGGTTCCTGGTTCTGCATATAAGTAGGAAGGACCAGAGATAGAAACTTTCGATTGGGGCATAACTGTAATCTGGACATTTTGTTGTTGTGTAATTGAGCCTGAGATTGCTGTGATTCCAAGAGTAGCATACACGGTGGTTTCATTGGTTACTGTTCCAGTTCCAGTCTGGACTCGAAGAGTAACACTCCTGGAAGATCCGGCGCTTGTCAAAATAACAATATTTTGCGAGCTACCATTTCCACCTATGAAACCAAATGAGGTATCGTACAATGTTCCAGAAACGACTGCGCAAGACAAGGTAATGGTTCCTGTAAATGAGCCTACCGACGTTAACGTTACTGTATAATCATAGTACTGAGTTTCATAGATCTGAGCGTTCGTTGGAGATACTGACAGGGAGAAATTTGAGACTGCCGCGGCTGTCACCTGTAGTGTGACAGAGCAATCCGAGGTAATTCCTTCGCTTGTTCCCCTAAAGGTCAAGGAGTAAGTCCCAACTGCTGCTGAGCTACCTACTGAGATGGTAATCTGACCACTTGGTGATGTGTAGGGAATCGTGATACTGTTAATGGTTACATTACTGGGTGGATTTAAGCAAGAGACGGTTACAGACTTATTAAATGTTCCATATTTGCTTACGTAAATGGTGGTTGTGGAACTTTGTCCTTGTGGGATACTTAATGAAGATGGCGATGCGCTAATGCTAAACCCACTCGCTGTGTCTTGGATGGTTAGGGTTAAGGTTGCGGTTCTAGATATCTGGCCGCTCGTTCCCGTAACGGTAATTTGGGTTGTTTGAGGCGTGACAGAATTTGCTACCTGAATTATAAGAGATGCGGTTTGAATCGCAGTTCCATTTAAAGATACCGAACTTGGACTTGGGGTTATGGTCACTCCTGAAACTGGACAAGTTGCTACTAAGGTAACAATTCCAGTAAAGCCAGATATGCTGGGAGTTATATATACGTAAGAATATGTTTGTTGGCTTCCTCTCTCAACGGTTACTGCCGAAGGGCTACAAGAAAGCGTGAAGTCAGATGGAACCGATGACTTAACTTCTATGGGAATAGTCACAGTTTTGTTTGTAATGCCCGTTGCGCTAGCGGTTAGGGTCATCGAGGTTGAACCTACGTTATTGCTTGCGGTGACCGTTACCTGGACCTGTTCGACATTCGTACTATCAATAACAACGAAAGTAGAACTAAGCTGCGCAGAGGCATATGCGGCGTTGGGTGGGGTGGATATTGCTAAATTAACCGTTCCTGTGAATCCATTTACTGGTGCGATGCTTAGCAGGATTGTTCTTGTAGAGTTCTGAACTAAACTTAATGATGTCGGAGAAGCGGTAAAGAGAATATCTTTTGGTTGAGATGGAGCCGAAGCCACTCTAATAGAAAATGTGGTGCTAGCAGAATGTTCTGTCCCATTAATGAAGGTTGATGCTTTTATGGTTGTTTGAAATGTTCCCACAATATTAATGGGGGTGTGGGAAAGGGATGCGGAGATTGTCATACTTGTTCCGGAAAAATAAATACTCCCAGGATTAATGACTGCTGTGGCCCCAGAAAACTCGCTAAGAAATTGAAGATTAACAGTTCCGCTCCAACCATTGGCTCTTGTATTGGTTAAGGTTAAAGAAACAGAAGATGTTATCTGATTTCCAACCACCGCATCTATAAAGGTTGGAGAACAAGTTAGAAGAAATTCTGGATGGTCTGGAACTTGTGCCTGAGTAGAAACCACTGCTGTTATATCTCCAGTGGCCGATTGTAAAGATCCACTAGTCCCCTTGATTTTTATCGTATAGCTTCCATCTGGAATTCCAGATGAACAAGAGATTGCCAAGGTCTGGGTTACCGGGTTTGTTACCCCCGAGGTAATAGATATGGTTGTGGGCGTGAGTGAGAAACGATTTTCTGCACTCCCATCACTTTTTATGATACTTAGTTGGATAAGACCAGCAAAACCATTAACTGGAGTGACCGTTAAGGAAAGAGACGCGGTTCCAGATTGGCCACTAGGTCTTCTTATATCAATCGTAGAGGGTGCGGAGAGGGTGAAGTATGGCGATGTTTGGTGTGTTAAGGTATAGAGCCATTGGTCGAGTTTACAGATGGCAGTCTCTAGAGGATCACCATCATCAATGTAATGATTGCTACAGTAATCGGTGGTTTCATCATCTAAGTCATCCATGCCTGTGAAGGCAAGCATAGATCTGAACCCTCTTCCAATTGCAGAATCAAGCTTGGAGATTGCAGTTTCTAGAGAATCACCATCAAGAATATAATTGTTGCTTGTATAATCTGGGGTGCTATCAAAGAGGTCATCCATTCCTACAAATTGACGAATGGCCTCTAAGTTATCTAAGACAGAATCTAAGGTGCCTAGTTTTTGGTCAAGTTTTGAAATGGCAATCGTAAGAGAATCTCCAATATCAATGTAATTGGTGCTCGTATAATCCGGACTTGCGTCATAGGCATCGGCCATTCCAGAAAATTGTCGAATAGTAGTTAGATGGTTTTGGATGGTAAATGGCAATTTCTTAAGACCATCGTGGAGTCTTGTAGGGTTATCGTACATATCTTTAAATAGAGTATCGATATCTTTATCTGCATAGTATCCACGCAAGTAATCTATTGGGTTCTTTGGGTCTGGATTAAAGATTATTGTAATCGTTCCGTCTTGACTTGACGTAGAATCTGTGAGGGCTTCTCCTACATATTGGGCAATCTCGGCTGGAGCATTAGGTGTGACTCGGCCTGGTTGGGTGCTAGATAAGAAAAGCGAATCTCCCGCGTTGCATTCAACTCCAGTTTCTAGTTTGATGCCTGAGACTTTTCCCAAAATTTGACCAATGCCTACCGGAAGATCTCCAATTGAGATAGCAACTGCTAAGGCACAAGTTTCTGGTTCTGTAGCTATGGCAGGATAGGCCTTTCCTTCAGCCCCAATGTAAACTAAGTCGTTAAGAGAGCAATGGCTGGTGTCTAGGGGTATTTTTGCCGGGTCAAATGGGAGCCATCCATCTGGGCCACCATACCAGATAGTTTTCGAAGACATAACATAGACCAGTCGGGCTTCGTCTCTAACTTGGTCAAATTCGGGTAAGTAGGGCTCAGCGCTAAAGTAATATGGAGCAAATTCCCTTTTTATAGTTGGGTTACTAGGATACCAATCATGGAGACTGGAAATTACCATACTGGTTCCATCGAAAATAACATAGGCTGCCTTTAAGAACATCATAGAGTTTAGAAGATTATGCTGATTGGGATCTAGAACTGTAATTCTGGCTTGCGGAGCTGGTCTTGCTTTTTGGTAGGTGTAATCGAGACAAACAAAATAGTATCCAACTTTATTGAAGTTTCCGCCAACTGGATAGAAATCGACGTTATTAAAATCGACTTCATAATCTTGTTTAATCCAGATTAAGACGTTATCTTTAATACAAAATCCACTTGTAACTATGACTTTGCTTTCTGGGTTTGTTGTATGTGGAATGACATCTAGGGCTCTAGGTTGAAGGATACAGTCTTTTCCTTTTGTGACAACCCGGACTAGTTGGTTAACTACGTTGGAATGGTAAGAGGCAAATGGATCAACCGCTCGTTCTTGGTAAAGAGTGGGAATTGCCATCTATAACCCCTCCAGATATATCATCACAATTCGGAAAGAGAATTGTTTTGTTACGCAAATTAATTGCTAAAACCATGAAAAGACTAGATCTTAAAATTTGTTCAGAAAGTTCTTGTTTCTAAGGGCTTGTGGAATGAACTTATATAAATCATCTTCGTCTTCTATTTGGTAAACTCGCCATGCGTCTTTACTCAATTCGTTAATGACTAAACCAGAAACTGGGTTCCTATAATGATTGGACCACGGAGCAAAACAAATCATAATGGCTACCCGATACATTCTAGATACAAAATCAAACCATATATCATAAACTACTGTTCTTGACGAACTTAGTTTTAAGATTCGATAGTCTTGCTCCAGGTCCGGATATATGTTTTGTTTTAGAATGTTGTAAAGTTGCGTCTTTCCTGGATCACACTGGGTTTTGAGTTTATGCTTTTCATATCGAATCTGAGTTTCCATATTTTCGCCGCTAAAATAGAACGCATCTATTTTGCTTTGTATATCTTTTTCTAGAATTTCTATTTCGGGAATACTGATGTTTGTTTTGGATGAGTTAGTAAAAATGTTTCGGTCTTGTAAGAAAGTTTCGTCTGTGATAAGTTCTTTGTTAGAAAGAGATTTAGGAGAATCAGAAGGTTGGGAAGATTGAACCGGATCTTTCTTTAAGTGCGATATGCTTTGTTTTCTTTTAAATTCTTCGGAAACCAGGGGAGCATCTGGATACATCTGTAAGTACTGGGCGGAAGTTATTAGGTGAGCCCTAAAAAGATGATTAGCAAGAGTTGTATATCTTTTTCCGCAAATCTTACATTCTACGGTCTCTAGATCTTTTTCCATCGTTCTTTTTCCTTTTGTTATTTTTTGGAATATTGTTCATGAATTTTAGTTGGTGGGTGGGTTTGAAACTTTCTAATGGACCAAAAAAATTAACCCCGAGTCTTCCCTACTAGCAAAAAGGGAAGACTCGGGGTTGTAACTAACACTACTTAGTTATCAACCAAATATGTTTACTAGTACTAAGTGGTGATGGTAAGAGCAGCAATTCCAGCCACACGAACCAGAGCGGTTGCATAACGGCTCAAGATTGTGAGGCTGGGCTTTGGTCCTAGTGGATAAGGGTGCAAAATAGCCGGAACATATGGTGCATAGAAATAAATTGCCTTCATTTCTTCAACTGGCTTGTAAACCAGAATCATCTTTCCAGAAGGAACAACTGAGCTGGTTAAAATTCTCCATTTCCCACCTGCTACGGTGGCTGCTCGATAACCTACATCACCATCATTGTCAGAGGTACCTGTGTATGCGAATCCATTCAAGGACTCAAAGATGGAAGCATCCAACGGGTTGCAAAGAATAACATTAGCCGCTCCTATATTTGTGTCGTTGTAGACCTGAGCGGACAGAGCATTTAACTTGGGAAGAATGTTTTCAAACCAATACTTCTGACCCCAAGCATATCCCGTAGGAGGAGTTTTTGAGAAGCTATCAGTATGGCTTGATGGATTTAGCATAGAGTTGGCAGTTGAAAGGCTATCAATTATCTCTCTATCAATATCAAGAGCAATCTGCTGACCTAACAAGTTAACCAGCTCAGCCTGGACAGAAAGATCCAAGAGGGCCCTTAAGTCCTGCTCCAAGTTGATCGACCATTCAGTGGAGATCTGACGGTCTTTGGCATAGAGCCTGACCTTATCTGCGTAGAGTTTGGTTTTGGGGTTAACCTTGTTTTCCTCTAGGGAGCAAGTTACTGAGTAACGAACACTTGTAACAACCCCGGTAGTCGAAGAAATGCTCACGGTTCCTTTCAGGTAGTTCACGGCTCCAACCAGAACGTCGGAACTAGTTCCAATTGTAACTGCCTGGGAGAAGCGACCCTCAACATCAGGAATAATATTTGTATCAACCCAGGTTGTCCCATCAGATACGCCACTGATAACGAAGTCTCTTTCGAGATGCGCATCAGCGTCTGTTAGAGTCAGGATAGCAAGAACGTCTGTAGTTGATGGAACGTTCATTGTAGCAGCCACAGGGGTTCCAACTGCCGGTCCGCCAGAGATACCGACTCTGGCAGGAGAGGGCATTGCGGGCGCCCCGTACTCTATAGTTTCCCCATGTCGACTAAAGGTAGCGGTAATGAATGTTTTGATGGCTTCAGGCTTATCAATAGGCGAAACGGTTACTGCCTCCTTGGCCACTAGCTTAGGGTAGAAAACTCGAAGAATAGGCAAAGTAAGAACTTCGTAAGGATTAATCTGGAACATAGAGTTCTCTAACAAGTTCTGACGAGTGTTCTCCGCCAGCAAGGTGAAGGCCTTAGCATCATTCTTGTTAAGACCTTCCGACAGGGATTTTACATAGCTTGCGAAGGCCCTGTCATCCAAGATTACCCTCTTAAAATTGCCGGGCTTAGTAGGATCAATGCCCGACATCTTCTTGGTGAACTTTGCGCTTTCAATAAGTAGCTCTTTCATTTTATAATCTAACCTCCTTTTTTAACTGTGGTTAACTTATTTTGAGTATAAGTCTTTCCAGTCTTTATGTTTTTCTTTATTGGAAAGACCAGGAACTCCAAAGTTTTTCTTTAAGAATGCCTCATAGTAATTCGATAATTCTATATTACTTAGCGAGTCTAAATTCTTTAGAAAATTCTTGCTCATTGCTAAGAAATCTTCGTTAAAAACTAATCCGAAAGAGCCTGCTTCGGAAATTCTATATAGGATATCTTTTATCTTTCTCTCTCGATCTAAATCTTCCCTAGCTTTGTCTAGAGTTTTTCTAGCTTCTGCTAGTTGTTTTAGTTTTTCTTTTAGATTTCTTCTTTCTTTGATTAGAGTTTTCTTCTTATTGCTATACTCTGAATCTAAGAAAGAAGCAACATATTCTAGAAGATCTCTTGAAATTTTTCCAGAAAGATCTTCCTTATTCTCTCCGCTTGGAATAGGTGTTATTTCTATCTTCATTTCACATATTTCCTTATTCTTTTGAGAATTGTTGAATTTGTTTCAGTAAAGAATCTCTTATAGATTGATTCTTTTCTCTTTCTTGTATAGCCGTTTCCTGAAACTTTTTTGAAAGATTATTTGCATCTGAAATCATCTTATCTACTTTCTTGACTCTTTTTCTTAGAGCTTCCAGTTCAGAATCCAAATTCGTTATTAGGGCCTGAAGTTCTTTTTGTCCTTTTGGATGGTCTTTAAAGAAACTTAGCAACTTCGATCCAAAAAGAACGAAAAAATTCTGCTTATTTAAGATTTGTTCAAATCTTTTGTCATGAAAGTCAGTTTCAATTTTCATTTTTGGCTGTCCCTCGAAAAAGTTCTGAACTTTCTATCATAGTTCTAATCTATTTCTCAAAAAGATTAGATCCACTTCTTTTCAAACCGAATAATGCCTTTTCTCACCAACATATCAAAATAGTCTGGAAGATAGCACTTGCCATCTTTGCATACAAGACCAGAAGCACTTTCTTGGATTCTAGTTACATTTTCAAATGTTACCTCTTTTACTAGGGCTTCTGAATGAGAAGGTTTTTGGACCATATCATACGTTATAATAACTAGCGGATCCAAAACTACTTTGTAGTTTCCTCGATCTTCTAAATCTCCAAATCCTCTCATACTTGTTCCAATTTCCGTTTTAGCCCTAAGTAAGCTAGATAAGATTCTTCCTTTGGGGGTGGGAAGAGTTTCCATTAATCCCCATACTTGGTTTCCTCTCCATTCATAATCTAAGATCAAGTGAGATGCTTCGGATAGAAGGACCGTTGTCTGTCGAACTTCGTCAAACGCCTCATTTCCCGTGGGAATGGGATGGTCAAGTTCTCCCATCTTTCCTCGTTTAAGCATGTCTCTTTTACATTCTCTAAGACCCCTCTCTAGAACGGATCTTGGATACATCCTTTTGTTTGCGTTAATCTCATCTGCGGTTTGTAAGATTGCCTTAAAGACAACTTTATTATCTTTATCTGATTTGTACTCAATTTTTGGCATCTGAGCAATTGCTGACTCAATAATTAGCATTGTTACGTTCCCTCCATAGGAAAAGTAGAACTAATATTGAATTCGATAGGATCTGATGCTTTGTTTTCTATCCTGTCTAATTCGTTTTTCTGGTAGTTTTCTTTCGATTCTTCTCTATTTTTTTCTTCTTTCTTTTGATAGAAGAATAGTATAAGCTTAGATATGTAGGTTATAAATCTATAGAACTCAGCAATGATTAATGGCATTCTGTTTATATAGATCGTAAAGTTCAATGAAACAATGGTTAGAAGCTGGATTGCTTCTGTGACCATATTTTTTAGATATCGGATTTGAGCAAATTGGGTAGTGTCAATAAGAGATTCTAATTCAACCAGTTTTGTATAGATTTTTCTTAGTTCAAACATGTAGGAAAGAGATTTTCTTCGTTGTTCTTCTGGATCTTCAAATTCAGACCCTCCCATCATCATTGGGTCTTGATTGGGAGGCGGCATCGAACCTCCTTCGTTTTCTTCTCCTCCCATAGGAAGGGGACTAGTGTCGCTGCCACCACCGTAAAGATTTGGCTCTGGCATAGTATCTGGTGGACCAATCGGTGGTGACCCCCCAGCTGCAGCAACATCGGAACTGGGATCCATAGTAGTACTAGGAGGAGGATAGGGGGTCCCTCTAGGGGGAATTTGCTCATATAAAAGGTGCCAAATTGGATCTAGAAACTCGTAATATATTCCAGTTTGCATCAATGACCCATATTCTGATAGTAAGTTAGGATCCCACTCACCTTTGGTTATATCAAAAGATGGTTTTTGGTTCATATCTCTATAGTTTGCTCCTAGCTCGATCTATATACCAGGAGGAGGAATCATTCCTCCTCCTTCCATTCCTCCACCCATTTCTCCTCCGCCTAGCCCAGTTTCTTGTCCAGAAGGAACGTCATCGACGGCATCAAGAACTTGTCTCGTCTTATATCTTTCAACTTCTTTTAGATCAATGTTTGGCAAGAATTTCTCAATAAGAAAGTTTCTAGGAATACCTAAGCCTTCTAGGGTTTGTATCATTCCTGCAACTTCTGATATCTGGCGAGATTGGCGTTCAAATTGCAAAGATTTTGGAACAGGCAGAACGATTGAACATAAAGAAAAGATTCGATCTGCTTCAACCTCTCCTCTTGTTAAAAGAGCAATTCGATAGAGCAATTCTTGAATTTGTTTGCTTAGAAATTTTTGGTATGTAATTACTGAGCGAGTAAATAAGACATTTTGTTCAGTTAGGGTATTCTGCCAAGATCCAGCATTTTCTTCTAGACCTAGAAATACAGGCGGAACACAAAGACCAGCAACGATAGAATCTCTAATAAATTTTAACTCATCAGTTCTAGATCGAATATCAACATTTCCAGCAGTTCCGGTATCCAGTTCTACGAATTTTCTTCCATCTTTCATAGGAAGATAGATATCTTCGAATGTAGTTATCATACTAGGAATTGTATCAAGGCTTCCAAAAGAATCGATACTAACTTTCTTTTTTCTAAAAGATTCTTTGATGCCTTCGATTAGATTTCTATACTCACGAGGAACTCCAATTTCAACAGAGACGACTCGCTTTTCAACCGCCCTAGACAATCTTTGAACGGTGGTAGCTGTTTCCATTGCAATTAGTAATCTACAAGCGAATTGAACCGACTCAAAGATTGATTCCCCATAGGGGAAATTCTTTACTGATGGTCTTCGAAAATGAATCATTCTATCTGGGGAAACAAGCCTAACTCGTAGCAGGTCTGTTTCTTTAAAATTAGATAGTATGGTTTTAAGAATATCTTTTAGATCAGATTCAATATTGTCAATCTTATCAATATCTCCAATCTTTCTTTGAATGCTTTTAATGATATTTAAGCAAATAGCATCTACGTTGTTGGGAGTAATCAGAGCTCCCACTGGAGCATAAGGAACTTTGGGAAAAACCAAGTAACCAAAACATATACTAAACAGAGGACTCTGTAATTTGACTACATACTTTGGATTATGAAATGCTATTTGTAGTTTGTTAATATTTATTTTCTCATTTTCCCCTTTATCTTCTTGAGGGAAGTTACTGGAATCTAGAAAAACGTTTATCTGTTTTCTTTGTAGATCTAAGTTAAGATCTTCAGGTTTGCTTAGTCCGCTTTCTATTAAGTACCTGTTATTGGGTGTAGTCTCATAGTATTCTAGCTCAGTCTTAAAAGAAGTAATAGATGGTAATAAACTATCTACTAATTCATGGCTTCGCCGAGGGGCCACAAAAGATTCGTTAAGAAAAGATTTTGATATCAATGATTCTTCTATGGTTGATATCTCAGCAAAAAAGTCTCCATAAAGCAACGTATTGCTAATGAGTATGTTAAGATTGTCTTCGATTTTTGTTCGTTTTATGAAATCAGAAACCTCGGATTCAAGCTGGGCCTGCTCACTTTCACTCCCAATGGTTCTATTTGGGGAAATTTCTAAACTTTGTTTTGTAATATCATCTGGTGACAAAATATTGTCAGTTATAACCGAGAGGGCCCGGTCACAATATGGAATGTACTCAACGATAGTTTCATATAAGCGGTATTTCCAAAGCCTTGTTCCCTGGCCTAAGGCAGCTGGAGTGCTTCCATATGAGAATAGATCCTGGAGGGCATAAGATTCCGATGCACCTGTAGCCATAAGCAATTTAACTAACTGGAGGTAATTGTTTGTAGCGGTCGTGGGTCTAAATTTAGCAATATCTGAAAGAATTTCGTCTATATTTTGATTTATTTCTTCGCTTTTTGGCCCTAGGATAATACCTTTAAGTTTTGAAAAGATATCCTTTGAGATATCTGGCATTGGTTAGTGTGGTCCCTCCCTTTTATTCTATGGGTTTACTGGGCCCAATCCCAGTTTCTTGGTCTTGTGGCGTGATGGCTTTTAGTAGAGCTATATCTCGAATCTTATCTTCTTCGTAGTAATGAAGAAATTGCTCTGTTAGATGGTACAAGAGGGTATCTTTTCCATGTAAAAGATTTAGATCTTCTTGTATTTCTTTACCTAAGTATTTTAGGGTTAACGAAATGAATTTTTTGCATGTTTCATTAAAGATTTGAATATCGAGACTATAACCACTTGAAGAATATGCTAAAATTTCGTCTTTGTAAACTCGCTCATATGCTTCTTTTGTGCATTGGTCTAAGATCTTTTTGTAAGTATCATAGTTTCGAATAATCTCACTTCTTTTCTTAAGCTGGATGTAACTAGAAAGAACTTTTCTAACTGACCAACTAACAAAAAAGCAACTTAGAAGAATGCTTCCTGGAACAATTAGTTCATAGGACATATGTTTTCTTTCTCAACTTTCTGTTAGGATGCAGTCTTCGAAGATGCTATTTTGTGGTTTGCCTTTGTCGGTTTTTGTTTCTACGTTTCTTGTAATATAGATAGATAGTATTTGGTCTGGTCTTATGATAAGTACATTCTCATTGCTAGAGTCAGGCGTTATTGTTACGATTGTGCTTGCTAAAAAGACCTTTATCATATCATTCTTTAGTTTATCAATGTCATCTTCGTCTGTTTTAAGTATGTATTCTTTTCCATTCTTTAACAAAATTCTTGTATACAAAGGACTAGTGCCTGACAAGATGTTTCTCCTTTCTTCTTTTTCGGAAAAAAATTTAGAGAGGTCGAATTTTCTACAAAAAAAGAAAGGCAGAGCTGGATTTCTCCAACCCTGCCTTTCTTTTGGGTACAGAATATAATTCTTAGTTTTTCTCGTCTTGGTCTTCTTCAACAGGCTCTATAACACAATGTTGCAGAGAGTGTAATCTGATTTTTTGGATGAGTTCCGAGATTTCACTCTCACTTACTAGAAACTCAGTTGGGGTTTTTACAGGTCGGCCATTTACTACGATCGTATGGTTTGTATCAAAGATTCGGACTTTGTACTTTTTCATTTTCTGTATAGTAGTCCTTTCTTATATTTTGGATTTTTAAACAATGACCTTCTTACTTTTAATTTTCATAAGCTCAGAAAGAACCTCTTTTTCCTCGTCATCCTCTGAATCTTTCTCGTCGCTTTCTTCGTCCTCGTCTTCCTCTTCGTCTTCCTCTTCGTCTTCCTCCTCGTCTTCCTCTTCGTCTTCCTCCTCGTCTTCCTCTTCGTCTTCCTCCTCGTCTTCCTCTTCCTCGTCTTCCTTCTCGTCCTCGAATTCCTCCTCATCTTCTTCATGCAGCATGTCTAGATCTTCCTCTTTCTTGGCCTTGGGGGTAGTATCTAAATTGTCTTCTTCCTCTTCACCTTCAAGATCTTCCTCATTGGATAGTTCGTCCGCCTCTTCTTCGGCAGATTCGTCGTCTTCTTCTTTAACCTCTTCATCTTCTTCTCTTATTGAGCACTCTTCTATTAGATCTTCCTCGTTATCTTCAATGGGCTCTTCCTCTGAAACTTCCTTCGCATCTTCTTCCTTTCTCAACTCATCCTCGACCTGTTCTCTGAAGATACGATAGGCCTCTTCGATCTCTTCTCTCTTAAACATATGCTCCCAGGGCTGCTCATGAAGGACATCGTCTTCCTCATCAGATCCTTCTTCCCCCTTGGGCCTCTTAGTTGCTTCCTCTTCTTCTTCCTCTTTCTCTTCCTCTTCTTCCTCAACATCTTCCCCCATCTCGGCTAAGAGGTGCTTTAGGATCTTTCTTTCGAACCCCTCAGCAACTCTCTTATCTGGAGGCTCGGAAGCCATGCCGGCGGGTTCTTCGTCAACAGGATCAACGTCAGGAAGATCGTCTCCCTCGGATCCTTTCTCGTCAGCGTCCCCAGCAGCCATACTGGTTAGATCAGCCAAAGAAACATCCGGCTCGTCAGCGGCCCAGTCCTCGGCTTCCTCGTCACCTTCTCTTTCAAGCTGCTCAAGAGTAAGGAATCCCTTCTCAGGCTTGTTGTAGTATCTCTCCAAGAGCTCATCGATAGACTTGGGTGCAGACATCATAGTATCATAAACTTTGTCACCTTTTAGTTCTTTCTCTGGCTTTCGGATGTCTTTAACCATGGGACCAGCAATAAAATCCAAGCCTTCAAGACTATCCCTTTCGTCCTCTTGCTCAGTTAGAGGAATCTTGCTAAATTCAGAAATTGCCTCTTTGAGCAGTTTTAAGTATTGCTTTTTCTGACTGGACATTTTTGTAGCCTCCTTTGCTATTACTTTCTCCTTGCATTATGATAGGATAGAGTTAACATGTTGCTTTTTTGTTAAGCAACTTGTGATAGAAAGACTAGATCTTTCCATCATAAATTTGTTCTTAGCTACATTCTATTTACTTAAAAGATGGAAACTGATTAACTTAGAATCTCTCTTTTTTTCTTTGAGAGAAGGAGGCCAAGTAAATACGTATTTTCGAAGGCTAATAAACACGTTTCTTACTGGGGCGGGCTTAAGATTTTTGCAAGGAAGAAAGAAGGTGGTGGTACTGATTTTTGCATTCGTTACATCGAGAGATTAGAACACGAAGACTTTCTGTTGGGTCAATTTTCTTGTTTCTTTGTTCTGGATCTAAGTGCTGAGCTTCTTTGTCAGGTGAGAATTCTAAGGGAGTTTGATGGCGGTAACCTCTACGAACCATTTCTTGAGCTAGTTCTTTGTGTCGAGTTTCTAAGGACTGAATTTCTAGCAGGTTTCCTTTAATGTAACCAGAAATTTGTTTCTTCTCTCTAATTAGTGATGCGAATATGTGAATTTCTAAATGTTCTCCTAGAAGGTGCTTTCTACACATAATTCTAGGGTCAACCATCCACATTCTCATCCTTTTCTTTTTTCCTCCTTTCATTGTTCGTGCTTTGCTTTTTCTATGAATTAGTTAGTTTGTTAACTTGGTTCTGGTAGAGATCCCAAAGCCATCTTAAAAGATAAATTCTTTGAACTTTTATCTGGTTCACTTGAAGAAGACAATGTGGAATAAAGTCTATCTATTTCTTCTTTTAAAGAAAGCCCTCCTCCTTCCATTCTACTGGCGTTTTGTTGGGGGGTAAGAGTGCTATCTACTTGCACAAATGGAGAGAAAGCAACAGGCTGAACGTTCGGAACAAATGCCTCATACATTCCACAATCTTTAATCTTATAGCGAGCAAAATCAACTTTCAATCTAATGAGAGCACCTTTCTTCCCAGACCTATTTTTTCCTACTTTTAGATGAATCTCGTTTTCGGATACCTGTTGTATAAGGGCTACGAAGTCAGAATGCTCAACTTTCTTAATAGATTCTGACATTAGGTCAACGTCCAAGTTTGAAGGTTCTATTCGATATGCGCTTCTATTTAGTTGTGAAGCGGTCACTACGGGTATTCCATAATGGACTGCTATGACTTTCAGGTTAGAGGTAATAGAACTAAGCTCAAGTCGGTAATCTTGCCTGGTTTCTGCTCGAAGCAAATCTAGGTAATCTACAAAGAGACCTCGAATACATTCTTTTCCATATTTTGATATAAGTTCATCTAACAGAGTCATAAGATCTATTGGTGTTATGTATCCCGCGGGGAAATAGTAAATGCATATGTTGGAATTCATTGCTTGGAGTTTGTTCTTTATGGAGTCTTGAACCTTTTTTGGGTCCGATAGTATCTCACTAATTGCTTCTCGGATGCTCTTATTAAAAAGGCAACAATAAAGTCTAAGAAATGATTCATCCACTAAGTTTTCTAACGTGACGTAAACGAAGATTTTCTTTTGTTTCTGGTTAGGAACTGAGTCGGAAGTTACCGGACTGGGTTTGCTTAAGATTGCATTTGCTAAGAAATTTATTAAGAGCGTGGATTTTCCACATCCACTAGGTCCAGCAAATATGTACAATCGAGATGGTTCAAAACCACCATTTAAGGCGGAATGATCTAACGTTTGAAATCCAGACGGGATAGCATTATTATCTAGGTAGAAAGATCTAATCTGAGTAGCGACGCTATCATACTCATCTTCATTTAGGTTTAGAGAAGATAGGGTTTGAATATCATGTCTTCGTCTAAACTCGACCAAGGAGAGATACAGGCTTTTTACGGTTTCTTCATATTGGAAAACGGCATCCTTTGCGGTATCAAATCTTCCGCTTTCTACACACTCAACGAAATTTGCTAGTTTATTATAGTTAGTAAGCAAAGACACTAATTTTTTCTTAATCTCTAAGCTTTCAAGATAAGAATCGTAGGTGTCTTCTGAAACCGGGGTTTGGCTTACTTCGTTTATATAGGGAGCAAGAGACACGAATTTGTCAGATGTTAGAACAAGGTCTTCCGCAACCGCATTTTCGATGTGTTCTAGTTTTAGTTTACAGATATTCTTTAAGCAATCAAATTTTGTCTTGGCTAGGAAAGAGATTTTGTCCTCGTAGAATGAGAGAACTTCGTACATATCTTTGAATAAACTTTTTGTTCGTTTATGTTCTTGGTTAGGGGCCAGTGCTAAGGTGAAGCATATGTCAATGAATTGATCTGTAATCATATAATAGGCTACCTCCAGCAAGAACTTTTTCTTACATTTTTTCTTGGAGTAGGCGATGAAGAAAGGGAGAAGAGTGATCTATTTTTTGTTCATTTGCTAAAAGCAAGCCAGCTGACTAGACCGGAGAGAATAGGACTCACTATGGTATAGATACTTGCTTATGATATAATTACAGCGCTCAGTATCCAATTGTTTTAAACAATCCATGCTTGTGAAAATGGCAGAGCATTTTATTCTTTGCTTAGAGGTTGCTTTCCCCCTATTAAGACGACTTGTTATCTCTCCCAGTTTAATCGAGAAGGCAGAGGCATCTCCGGCCTCGTACAAATCGTATAGTTCCTTTGCCCTAGCTCGGCAGAATTCTTGCACCCTTATGTAATTTGCGAGAAATACTAGGGCTAGGTACAAAGTTACATCAAGATAAAGTGTATCGGTTTCATTGTTGTATAGGTGACTTTTTACGTGGAAATTTGGTCTTGGTACACCTAAGTAATCACAACTTTTATTAATCTGGTCTTGGATTAGGTCTAAGCTCCTGGGAGTGACTTGGGAACTCCTAAGATCTAATCTTTGAATGATTCCTGGGTCTAGAAATAAATCAATATATCTAGACATGAGCAAACCTTTAAAGATTCCAGAAGAATCGAATGTTATGTTCAGATCAATTCCGTGTGTTCTAAGACAACATATCCTACAAAGTTCATAAAGAATGATATCTCTATACACAGCTCCACCTAGAATATGAAATGAAAATTGTTTAAAGTTCTTTTGTTTAGCTTTATCGATAAGAATTACTAGGGGCAAAGCATATACGTTAATAGGAAGGACCGAGTCAGTTTTCATCGTAGCTACAATGGAGCCAGTTGCATAGCACTGGAAATGATCAAAGGGACAAACTTCTTCTAAGACTTGGCTAAAAGCTTTATTTAGAGCTGGGGTTCGAAAATGGTGGATATAGATAATTTTCTTTTTGATTTCTGGATCTAGCTGAGTGGCTTTGCTATAAGTATCCAGGTTGTATCGATAGATATCATCTTCCGTCTTAAAGAGCTCACAACCTGGACCGGGAACTAGATCCAAGATAAAGGCTTTTGTGTATAAGTCGGGAAATTCAGATAGGAACTCATAGTAGTATTGTATTAGAGATGGTACATCTTGTTTCTTAATTCGATTAAAACTTACTTGGAAACCCCCGGAATCAAGATATATGTTTGTCTTCTCATATAAGCCGCTTTTCTGGACCTTAGAAAGAAGGGTTTGTTTTGTTTTGTTAAACTTGGAATGATCTTTCTTTGATCCAAACCCCTCTCCGTAACTATGCAGGAATCCTTCTAGTCGCTTAAAGGCATCCCTTAGATTTTCAACGGTAAGGATTCCTTCATTAATTCCTCTAGAAAATAACTCGGTTACAGTTTCAATTCCTGCTGAGACGTATCCGCTGGAGTTCATGTTTTCGTACTGGTCTCCTTTTTTATGTTTCTTTGTTCTATTCGTTCTTTCTTAGATATTTAACCCACTCTATGGTCGACCATATAGTGCAAGCAGAGACCACTAAACTCAGCCATAAAAGAAAGGTCTCTCCTAGAACCAAACTAATTCGTATGACCAACACTATAGCAATAGTAAACAGAATGAGTCGGATTAGGATCATGAGGGCTATATCACTCATGGTTCTAGCCCCCTTTCTTTCTGTTCTTTTTTCTATCTTCTTCTAGTGGATACAAGGGGTCTAGAGAACCTTTCGCATATCGTCGGAAGAAAATAAATATCGTTGTCCCCGGGGGATTAGAATAGTGCTTTTTCTAAGTTTTTACTCTTGCTCATCTATATGTTCGCAAATTAGTTTTTTACATAGAATACTTGTAAAGATTGAATAATTAATAGCATCTAAGCTATTATCCAACGCACTATTAAGACTCGCTTCTGGACTAGAATCAGATTTGGTTTGGCTAATAATATTTATGACTCTCTTCGACTTGCTGTAAATTGTTAGAGCGTTTTGAAGAATTGCTACCTGTAAAGGAAACTCCTGAAACCTCCAATTTTGGAAACCATAAGATTTACTTCGCTCTAAAAATATATCTAGTGCGTCCCGAATAGCTCTGCTATAATCTTGGATAGCTTCTAGAGTTGCTTCCGTTTCTTTTATCTCTCCTTGTAGAGGGAGTGAATCTGAGCAGATTTCTTGAACGATGCCATTTTTATTTTCAAGACGAATTTGGAGAACTAGTTTCATGTAACAAGACCCTTTCTTCTTTTTGTGTATTTTGTTTCTCTTCTTTCTGGCGAGAATACACAAGGGTTAGAATATAGTTTGAGTTCACATTATGAATTGAGACCGTTAAGATCTCATATTTCATAGCAATTTCAGACACTATCTTATTAGCTTCCTCGTAAGAATTACATGATTCTATGACGGTAACACAAGTATTATTTCTCATTGTTGGTTTCCTTTTTTGTGTTTATATAAAATTGTACATAAGATGCAACCTAGGTGAGATATTACAATTGAGTTCCTCTGCCTTGTCTACTGCAACTGGGAAGTTAGATAGAAGGTCTTTCGTTGTTCCTCCCTCTGGCATTATCCATATTTTGTTACTAGGAATGATTTTAGTTATTTCTTTTAGGTAGATTTCGATTCTCGGATCTTCTTTTTCTTTAGGTCCGTATACTAACTTTAAGTATATTTCTACCGAGCGATTTCCAATTTTCTTATTGTATTCTGGATCGAAGTAACTAGCAACGAGATTAGTCATGTGCAAGTTATAATTTAGATCTGAGTCAGAAAAGATCTTTGGAGAGTATATGAATGCAACTCTTTTCTTTCTTGGTTTCTTTTCTAGGGTTAGGGTTTGGAGCATGGTCTGGAGATTCATTCCATTGGTTTCGACATTTATGTTGGTTGCTTTAGAAAGAAGAATTAAACTTAGAGTTTCTTCCATATAGAATCCAGGTTCTCCTCCTGTGATAAGCAGGAGTCTGTTTTCTCCTATCCTTCTATTAATTTGTCCAATTGTATACTCACTTTCTTCATATACTCGCATTTTTACCATCGTATCACACCATGGGCATGGCTTTACTGGTCCCGCACATCCAAAGATGTCAATTCCTTTACAACGATTACATTCTTTAAATCTAACTAGAACACAGGCTTTTCCTGCATCTGGTCCTTCTCCTTGCCATGTATCGAAAACCTCAATAAAATGAAAATTTCGAACTGGCTTTGAAATAAGTTCTCCTCCTTTGGTTTCTTCCTCTAAGAGGGGTGGCGAAAATGCGTCATTTTGTTGGTTAGTCTCAATGGGACTAGATTCTTCTTCAGTACTTGCTTTTTTGGAATAATCTAAGATACTTTCAAGTTCTACCCAATTTTTCATGTCTTCCATTTTTCTTCTCGTCTCCTTTCATGAAATATCTAGAATGTAGCTAATCTGGTACTTTGTATCTGGATTATGGGTTCAAGAAGAAGCTTCCATCTATCTTCCCAACAAAACTTGTACATTTCTTTCTGATCAATGATAAAGAAATCTGGTAGTTTGTCTATGTAATCAGGAATCGCAATTACAGATATTTCCTTCCCTCTAGATACAAATTCTTCATTGTATTTCTTTAGGATATCTGCTGGGCAAGACTTGGAGTTGATACCTTTTATCTTAAACATATATCCTTTTGTTCCATATCGAAAAGATTCAAACATAAGATTATTCCAGTTCAACATGGCGATAACACCTTGAGGAATTTTCTTGTATCCAGATAGAGGCTTAGCAAAAGAGACGGGTCTTGCTATACACTTGTTTCCTTCTTTGATATTTCGCATAATATCAGTACCCATTTCGTTGACTTTTTGGAGCAACGAAGGAACTTTAAAATCTTGTTTGAGGACGATTTCTAAGAGTTTGCCTAGATATACTTTGCTAAGATGAGGGAAATCTGATCTTCTTGTTTCTACTCCTCTAGTTTCAATTGTATCAACATCTCTTCCTTCATTGCTTATAACATGGATTGCATACCTCTTCTTTGCTAGAAATAGGCCTCTTGAAATTACGAGTTCATTCTTTAGTTGGAGTTTTTGTTGTGATACTGGAATGTTATGTCTTTCTACTAAGTACTGGACCGAAATATTGTTTAGAAATTTATCCAAGTAATCACATAAAGTTCTTAAGATAGAAAGAGTTTTCTCTTTTTGATAACCTCTCGATCTAATAAACTTATCCAAGCAAAAGAAAATAGAATCAGTATCCCCAGTTATGACATATGTTAGTAGTTCTCTCTCAAATTCAGATTCGAACATTAATTTCTTACTCACTACGAAATTTTTGCAGATAGACACTTTTTCGTTTTCATCTAGGTCTTCTATGACATCTGGATTGATAGTTTGTTCTCTGGTGTTTTTGGCATAGAGGTCTTTTAGATACTTATCCGCTTGAAGAATCATACATTTGATTGCCTCTTGTCCGGACATAGTAATTGACTCAGCAATGTCTGGATTGTAAAATCTAAAATGTTCATTTGCAAGAACTCCATACATAGAATTAGCAAGAATCTTATAAACCAATTGCCGAATATTCATTCTAAGTTCTTTTTGTTTATCTTTCTTTACTTTGTAGTCAAACATTTGCTTTTTGTATTGCTTTCTAGATTGTAGAAGAGAAGATAGAATTGTCAGATAGTAAGATTCTTCTACTTCTTTTCTTAGATATAGGGCTCCACTTATTGTGACGATAATCTTTCGTTGAGAAACTAGTTTTAGAAAGTCTTTTCCACTAATTATTTTTTCTTCTAGTTGGTTGGCTGTTTCGTTGTATAGATTTAGTTTGATTTGTGGTAAAGATGAGAATTTATCTTTGTTATAACAATATTGGTAAGCAACTTCTTTATCAACTAACCCAACGAAACTATTTGGACCAATGTTATAGGTTAGAATTAACGATGGATATAGACTTGAGAAATCAAAATCTACTACCCATCTATACAAACCAGGGGATGGTTCTAGGACAAAAGCTCCTACGATTTGTTTCTTAGTAGTGCTATAAGTTAGGGTCTTAGCAGCCAGATTCATATTCTTTAAGTACGATAGTATGAGTCCATCAACTTGACCAATCGTTGTAAGGCTACAACGAAACGTAGTACAACAAATTCTTCTTAGTTCATTTTGAAGCGAGATTAGTAAAAGTTTGTTTTCTAATTCAAGAAGTAAAGAGATATCCTCTTTGTTATATAAGATGAATTCTTTTGAATATTTCTCGTACCATAGATACCATCTTCCTCCATGATCTACTTTTAGTTTTCCCTTTCCTAGCTCAGCATTAGCAATAAATTCCAAACTGTAGCTTTCTTTTCTTTCCTGAGAAAATCCTTCGTATAGAGTTTTTAGATCTAAACATACAAATCCGGCGACCTGAAGAAGATTTCCAACTGGTCGAACATTATGTAAAGGAGACAACATATTGGGGTCTAAGCCAAGTCTTTCCATTCTTTTCGTAATGTAAGTAAGGTCATAACTTAGATTCCATCCAGAGATAACGTCTGGATCTATTTCTTTTAGTTTCTGAGAGAATATTCTTAACATATCTTCTTCTTTACTAACAAAAATTGTATCTTCTATACTCGTAGCAGAAGAATGGTCAAACTCTCCAGTATCATAAAAGATCGTTTCTATTTTATTCGTTTTGTAGTTAGAATAAGAGATAAGAACAATTGGATCATTGGCTGTTTCTGGACTGGAGAATTCTCCGCTTCGAGAATACACCTCAATATCTATGAACATTATATTTAGATCGATTGTTGGCTCTTTATCTTTCTTTTGGTGGTAGTAATCTAGAGCGTGTTTGGCGTCTAGACCGATATCAGCTTCATATGATATACTGGGAATTGTTTCTTCTGGGGGTTTGTTTTTTGTAATAACGGGTTGTAAGTCCAAGTAACTTAGTGCTAATTTTGGTACTTTGCCTTCTTTTGGAACGTAGTAATAGTAATCTAAGGATGGGTGTGTATAGATTTCTTTACAACCGGTTTTGCAATCTCTAAAAATGTACACAACGTTATAAGAAACAATCTGAATATCCAACAAAGCATATCTCTCTGAGTAATATTTTTCTGGTATTCGATATAAGCATTTGTTATCTTGGATTTGAATCTCGCTGCTTTTTACTTGTTTCTCGTTAACTTGTTGGTTATTCTCGTTACTTAGTTTTGGTTCTTTTCCAAGAAAAGAAGCTATAGTTCTAAAGTCAGAAGAAAAGATACCTTCTTTATCTGGATTTCGCAAGATATAACTAGGGTGGAATGTCACAAAGACAGGATACTCAACTCCATGAATCTTAGTCCTATAGAAAGATCCTCGAAGTTGAGTAATACTTCCCCCAGTTAGACCGAAAGCAGAACATGCAGATGCTCCCATTAAGACTATTAGTTTTGGATTGCATTTAGAGATAAGCGCCAGTACGTTCCTTTTACAATTCTCAATGGTTTCTGGATCTGGATTTGTGGTTCTTCCGTCTGGTCCTACTGTCTGACATAACACAACGTTACTCAGCAGGTAGTTACAAGTTTCTAAGTTATATATTTCAAAGAATTTTCGAAATACTTTTCCGGCTCTTCCAATAAGAGGCCTATGAGTTCTAACCTCTTCGTAACCCGGATTCTCAGCTATGAAAACAACTTCTACCATAGATAGATCATCTGGACAATTGCATTCCGCGATACAAGAGGGGGCTTGCAGAAGTCGGCATCTTGAGCAATCCGAGAACCTTGAAGAACGAATTGAGAACACTGAGCATCTCCTTGTATGTGTATTAGTTTTCCTTCTTTTTGTTCTGGTGGTATCTTTTACTATCTTTCTGAAGAAAAAAAAGAAGGGGGAGTAACCCCCTTCTGGTTCTGCTAGAAGTTTGCCCTAACAAGGATAGCCTGGTCTGGATCTCCGTTCCATTCGTATTCAATTCCATATTTTTCTAATTTCTTGCATACTATCTTTCCAACTTCTTTGGCATCTAGACCAATGATTCCGAATTTCTCAGTGTGTAATGGACCATACTGGAGGTACAGTTCACCTTCCTTGAGAAAAGATCGATGACTTTGGCGGTTCCAAAAAACACATCCATTAACTTTTTTACCCTTCTCATATAAATTTTCTGCGGTGGTAGCTAGTTCATAACCTGCACAAGTTGTGCAACATAGAAAATTCATCCTAGCTAGCAATTTATCTTCTTTTCGAAGATCTTTAAAGGCTTTCTTCAATCGTTCTAGAGTCGAACAGACTTTTTCTGGGTTTACTTTTCGTTCTGATCTTCGCATTTCTAGTTTCCTCCTTGTAAGAAAGTTCGTAGTTCTTTTTGCATATGATACTCGCCCATGCTGTTGATTTCTTCACAATTTTACATATCGATATTGTTTTCTTCTCTTAGTCTTTATTCTCTCTGTTTTGTAAAATTAAGTTAATGACCATATCATAAATTTTCTTATCTTTCTTACAAACTTCTAACATTACTGGATCTGGTCCTATTTCTTTGATCCATCGAAGAGCTAGCTTTGGCTCGCTAATTCGTTTTTGGAGTATAGCTTTATCTTCTGGCCACCTTTCGGCCCACCACAAAATCCAGAAAAAACAAGTGATTCGATCTCGCATTATGTCCTTATCTTCTGGCCACGTTTGTGCCCACTTACAAACCCATTCGTTTTCACTAACTCGATCTCGCATAATATGTCTATCTTCTGGCCACTCGTCAGCCCACCAATAAGCCCACTCACTTTCAGTAACTAGGTCTCGCATCATATGCCTTTCTTCTGGAAATAAGTCAGCCCACTTATATGCCTCCTCGCTTGTGTTAATCTTATCTCGCATTGTGTCCTTATCTTCTGGCCACCTTTCAGCCCACGCAAAAGCCACTTCTGAGGCTGTAATTCGATCACAAACTTCGTGTCTTCTACTAGGATTGGAGCAAGCCCATTCAAAAAGAGACCATTCAAAATTTACATTAGCTCTGTCTCTCACAATTTTTTCTCTCCTTGTAAGACAAGTTCTAGCGCTTTTCTATAGAGTTCTTTATCTTTCTTACAAACCTCTAGTATTAGCGGGTCCGGTCCTATTTCTTCGATCCACCGAAAAGCTACTTTTGGCTCACTAACTAACTTTCGCATTATAGCTCTGTCATCTGGAAATTCAACAGCCCATCTAAATGCCCAGTAACTATCATTGATTCTATCTCGCATTATGTCCCTATCTTCTGGCCATTGATAAGCCCACATGAATACCCAAATGGAGTCCCAGACCCGATCTCGCATTAGATCTCTATCATCGTTCCAGCAGCATGCCCATCGATACGCCCAGTAACTATCATTGATTCTATCTCGCATTATGTCCTTATCTTCTGGCCAATGGATGACCCACTCATATGCTTCGTATGCCTCATGTATTTGATTTCGTATAATATCTTTATCTTCGGGCCATTGGTTAAGCCACATGATCGCAATTTTTGTTTTATTAATTAGCTTTCGCATTACGTGTCTATCTTCAGGCCATTGCTTAGCCCAGTGGTAAGCCAATAATGGCTGGACAATTTGACTTACTACAGAGTGCTTTTTGTCTTTATGGTGAGCTAATGATGGGTGGGCAATTTGACTTACAGAGTACCTTTCGCCCTTGTTTGACGCTGCCCAGTAAAGTACTTGGCGAGAATGTTGCAATTCTCCTTTGTCTAAGTATTCTTGGAGAATATCAGTTATCTCATAAATGTAATCTTCTATGTTTTGAATGAACTCGCGATTACTTATATACCTGTCAACTTTTTGGATTCTAGATTCTAGTTTCCTAGTTAGAGCTAGGTGTATTCCTTGTTCATTGATGACTATGCTTAGTTCTTCGTTGGGAGGAAGAGATTTTATGCCTAAGATTATTTCCTCAATTTCTTTATCTTTTTCGTTCATCTTTCTAGCTCTCTTTCTTGAAACTAGAAATTAGTTTCTCCTTGTTCTCCACTGACCGCTTTCGGATCAGATCTGGTAAGGGTATTCCAGTAAGCACTAGGAGTAGTTATTATTACTAGGCTTGTATCTGACCTATAGTTGCAAGTATAAAATATAGGTGGGGGCGTGATACTATACCAAACTGCTTGGATACAGATATGGGCTTTGCAGTAAGGATAGGTGTCTATTTGTATGTACATAGTTCTTTCCTCTTCTTTTTGTTGTCTTGCGACGTTTCCTTTCTTTCGTTCGTTTTTTTTCTTAAGCTTTCTCGTTAGTCTCAATTTCTCGAATTATAGGACCAGTCGTTAAGACATTTTCGATTTTGATAGTAACCTTATGGTCTCTACCTTTTAGTAAGAACCAAAGCTTTTCGTACTCATCATCTGAACTCCGCCACACCATACCACACCCTCCCATGAGGTAGCAATAGCCATCGTTGCAGGCTTCCTCATGGGGATAGTAAAAACCCTGTATGGCAATCCATGGGGCGGTTTGTGCTTGTGATGTCTCCCTAAATTTTATCTGACCAATCCAAGATTCTCCCGTTTGTTTATCTATTATATTAACTTTCATCTTTTGTCTTCCTTTCTCGAAGTTGTGAACCGGGTGTCCCCACATTGAGCTCCCAAACCCGGTCGCGGAGCTGTGGAGGTGCATCGGTCTGTGACGACCGATAAAACGCATGTGGGGTCACGTTCTAAGGTTAAGTTCAATATAGTTTTATTACTTCTTCTCCAAACTTTTCTGGGAAGCGGCTACCAAACCTAAGACGGCAGAGATATTTTTCCCATCCCTGCCATTTCGCTTTAATGGATGCCTCGTTCTCATCATCATAGACAATGATTGAGGTACCCTTAGGCAAATCGTTAAAGAATCCATACTGAGCCAGAGCATCCGCTATAGCCTTGGCTGGTGTCGAACCACTACCAGTACAGAAGGCGGTATTGTTAGGAAGGGTTTAGAGTAAGTTAGAACCTCCCTGTCTTTGCTTAATTCTAGAACAATGACTAGGTTTTCGGAGGCTACTTGGAGCTCGGCGTAGTACATGTGTCTTCCTCCTTTCGGGTTTGTCAATGATCTCTTCTTGGGCCACCTGTCTCATAGGCGAACCCGAATGTTTACATGAAGAACCCTCGGGATCGGGGCATAGGTTTAAGAAACCTGAGACTGAGATTTTGGATCATTCAGCCCCCTCTTCTCCCCGAGGATCCCCTAGCGTGTAGATAATGTTTACTTGCTTGTTAAGAGTCTGCCTCCTGGTCCACGATTTTTGTTCATACCCTCGCATCCAGAAGGCAGACGTATTTTGAGTTAGAGTTCAATTCCTCGATTCTTTGCTTTCTCGATAATAGTTGTTTCGTTGTCATTCCAACTATCTGGACGAATTTCTTTCAGAATTGGGTGGTAAATCACAAGTCGGGGCATCTGGTACTCATCGTGGTCATCGAAGAGACTTAATGAGTGCGACCAGAAAAATCTTCCATACTGTCCTTTTATCTGGGGCAAGTCAAAGAGGAAGTCTTCCTTGTTACGCCAGACATCCATTACTCGAACGACTTGATCAGATGGTCCAGTCATGCGATTTACGTAGACAACCCACCTTGGTTTGTCACCCAGCGTCGGGTGGGGTTTCCTTGGTTTTTCCGTGCAGATTCGGATAATGCATGGAACACCGATAAGATTCTGAGGAGGCTCGTCGAATTTGAACTTGGCGCACCTCCATCCCCCTAGAGTTGGAGGCTCCACCCCCGCTCCTCGTTGGTAATAGTTATCCTCCCAACGAGACTTCTCCTTTCTGCTAATCTCGAACCATTTTTTTCGAAGGTGGATATCTCCAACTGCTTGGTCAATGAGACCATAGGTCTCTCCCTTCCCTCTAACTTTTATTAGCTTGCTAGTAAAACTACTGGTTAGCATAGCGAAATTCTTATGTAGCATGTTGTTCCTCCTTCAAAACACGCAAAGCTCTGAGTCTTGCTTGTTTTGCAGCTTGGTAGTTCAAACCGACTTTCTTCGCTGTAGAGTTCAGGTCCTCACCGCAGAACTTAGTCAAAGTAAGGAGAATCGCACCTTGCATTGCTGCCATTCGACCTCTCTTTCCAGCGAGGTTTGATCGAGATCGGAGTAACCGACCGTATACTTCGAGTACCATCTGCTCTTCGACGGATTTTTCCGGGCAGGGAAGCAAAATCTGCTCCGTGGGTTCCTCGATCAAGTACCAAGTTCCGGGACCTCCATTACCTGTCGAACTCTTCCGACAGGCGTAAGCAAGAGAAGCCTTGTATAGATCTCTATAGGTCGCTCTTAGGAAGGAGGTACCTTCCAGGTCTCTATGAGCCCAGGCAGCGGCGCGGGATTCCTGCAAAGCATCTTCTCTGAATCGATCCCAGAAAAGAGTAAATTGTCTCCGGCATATACTCAGAGCAATTTTCTCTTTCGTAGAAAGCATACCATCTTGTCTCATGCTACAAGGTCCTCCGGCTTGTGGCATAGAGCCAAAATGTGGGGGCTAATCTTCCTCGGCCGCTTTAAGGGCAGCCTCTCTCTCAGCCAAAGCTTGCTGGAGTTTGCTGAGTTCCTCTTCGGCCCAATTTCTGGCTTTTTGAAATGCTGTTGCCCACTTCGGGTCTGAAAACTCTTCGAACCAGTAGCGATATGCCCTTCCATCTTCTAGTTCTTCGTATTGACCCCAGTTAGCGTGGAGAGGAAGGCCTGCGAGACAGACCTTCTCGCCAAATTGCAGGTCATTAAGAATCGAGAAGTTCTTTCTCTTATCAGCAGGGAGTCTTATCTCAGCCCGGACCACCACATCGTTGCCCAAATGGGGAGGTTGTTGGCCTATCCGCTTAAGAACGATCTGAGCCTCTAGTCCTTCCTTAAGTTGGATATTGATTTCTTCTCTTGTGGTTTTTGTCTTGCTCATGTCTTTATCCTTCCTTTGTTCTTGTTAGAATATCGTTAGAAAAAGAGTTCAAAACTAAGTACTGAGCATAAGCAGGTTGTTTCATATTTTCTGGAATTTCTATGTCTAGATTGTACGGTTGTAAGATGTCAAAATAATCTTTTCAATATCTTCGTCTGAGTTAATTTCTTTTGGAAGTATTAACGTAGTTGCGTAGTGCATTCTTTCTTACCTCCTCTATGTAGGAAAGAAGAACGAAGTTTCTTTCACATAGGCTGTGGGAAGAAGCCCAAGGAATCAAAGAATTCTAAAACTTCCGGATCAATAACCCCCTCATTTCCACTACAATAAAAATCCATGTAACTTTCGCCTTTGCCCCGGATATTTGCAATAAGTTCCCCAGCATATCTCCAGCTACAAGAAAAGACATTATGTGGATTATCTTTATCAATCCAACGAGTATTGCAAAGAGCCCTATAAACTTTTGTGGCAAATTCGGTGTCTTGTAATTTGTACTTATTGTTTCGTAAGGTCTTCTCGAAGTCCTTCATCTAGCCTTCCTCCTTTTCTTTCGTTGGCTCATTTTTTTCTTACAAATTTGTAACTAGACCTGGACCCAGTCTAATGGTTCTAGTAAACTCTCGAATCCAAAATGGATCTTTGATTTGTTTTCTCCTTATGTCCCTATCTTCTGACCACCGCAAAGCCCACTCATAAGCCGAATAATCCTTGACTCGGGATCGCATTATGTCCTTATCTTCTGGCCACAATCTAGTCCAAAAGAAAGCCCAGTAACTATCGTTGATTCGACTCCGCACTATATCCTTGTCTTCTGGCCATCTTTTAGCCCATTGTAAGGCGACATAAGAAGATCGAATGCGCTTTCTTATACTCTGTTTTGAACTAGGGTCTTGCTTTGCTAGTTCAAATAGTTGTTTAGAGGTCATCTTTTCCCAACCTCCTTCCTTCTACTTCTCACTATCTCCTTGTAAAACAAACTCAAGAGCTTTCTGGTAGATTCCCTTATCTTTCTTACAAATTTCTAATATGTCTGGATCTAGCCCTATGTCTTTGATCCACGCTAGAGCCCATTCTGGTTCTGCAATTAGTTTTTTCATTATGTGCTTATCTTCTGGCCATTGCTTGGCCCACCAATAAGCCCACTTACTTTTACTAACCCGGCCTCGTACTACGTCCTTATCTTCTGGCCATCTTTTAGCCCATTCAAAAACCCACTTATTCTCAGTAACTCGATGTCGAATTATTTCTCTTTCTTCTGGCCATTTGAGAGCCCACCTATAAATCCAGTAACTATTAGTAATTCTATCTCGCATCATATGCCTATCTTCTGGCCACCTTTCGGCCCAGAGAATAGCTACTGCTGAGTCCTCGATTTTTTCTCTCATCGCAAACTTGTCTTCCGGCCATTTTTTAGCCCATTCAAAAGCCCAGTAATCTTCATTGATTTTGTCTCGCATTATCTCCTTGTCTTCTGGCCACCTTCTGGCCCATTCAAGAACCCACTTGTTCTCAGTAACTCGATCTCGCATTATCTCCTTGTCTTCTGGCCAATGCATAGCCCACCAATATGCCCACTCGCTTTCAGTAATTCTATCTCGCATTATCTCCTTGTCTTCTGGCCATCTTTTAGCCCATGCAAAGGCAATATCGCTAGATTCAATATATTTGCATACATTCTGTCTTAAACTAGGATTCTGCCTTGCGTATAAGAGTGCTTGTCTTGAAGTCATCTTTCCCTCTCTCTTTCCTATCTTCTTAATTTCCCTGTAAGATAAGTTTAGGAGCTTTATTATAAAGTTTCTTTTATCTTTCTTACAGACTTCTAACATTAGGGTCTAATTTCCAATGTTTTCGAATTATCGAAGAACTAAATTTTGGGTCAGTAACTGATTTTTTCGTATTACAGTTTTACCATCTAGAAACTCGATAGCCTATTTAAAATGCCAGCAATTCTCATTAACTTGATTTCGCATCTTACCTTATCTTCTAGCCACTCAGTGGGTCCCGCAAATAAGTTCGTTCCAGTCATCTATTTTTTCGAATTATCTCCCTGTCTTCCGGCCATCTTTTAGTCCACTCAAGAGCCCAGTAATCTTCATTGATTCTATCTCGCATCTTGTCCTTATCTTCTGGCCATCTTTTAGCCCATTCAAGAGCCCAGTAACCTTCATTGATTCTATTTCGCATTATGTCCTTATCTTCTGGCCATCTTTTAGCCCATTCAAGAGCCCAATAATTACTAGTGATCCGATCTCGCATTATGTCCTTATCTTGCGGCCAGTTGATAACCCATCTAAAAGCCCAGTAATCTTCATTGATTCTATCTCGAATTATATCTTTGTCTTCTGGCCATCTTTTAGCCCATTCAAAAACCCACTTATTTTCAGTGACTCGGTCTCGAATTATGTCCTTATCTTCTGGGAAATGCTTAGCCCACTCATAAGCCCACCTACTATCAGTAATACAATCTAGCATTATATGCCTATCTTCTGGCCACTTTTCGATCCAGAGAATAGCTACTACTGGGTCCTCGATTTTTTCTCTCATCGCAGGTTTGTCTTTTCGCCATCGTTTAGCCCACTTGAAAGCCCACTCACTTCCCTTAATTCTATCTCGCATTATATCTCTGTCTTCCGGCCATTGTTTAGCCCATGCAAAAACCCATTTACTTTCAGTAACTCGATCTCGCATTATATATCTATCTTCTGGCCACTGCTTGGCCCACCGATAAGCCCAGTAGCTACCAACGATTCGTTCTCGCATTATATCTCTGTCTTCTGGCCATCTTCGGGCCCAATAATATGCCCACTCGCTTTCTGTAATTCTATCTCGCATCTTGTCCTTATCTTCTGGCCATCTTTTAGCCCATGCAAAGGCAACATTTCCAGATCGAATGTACTTACGTACATTTTGTCTTAGATTAGGATTCTGTTTTGCGTATGACAGTGCTTCCATCGGAGTCATTTTTTGCTACTTACCTCCCCCAATTCTCCATGTAAGATAACTTCAAGCGCTTTTCTATAGATTTCTTCATCTTTCTTACAAACTTCTACAAGATCTGGGTCTGGTCCTATGTTTTTAATCCACGCAAGAGCCCATTCTGGTTCTGTAATTAGTTTTTTCATTATGTACTTATCTTCTGGCCACGCTGTAGTCCAAAAGTAAGCCCACTTACTTTCAGTAACTCGATCTCGCATTATATCCCTATCTTCTGGGAATTTAAGGGTCCAGTAATAAGCCCACTCACTTTCAGTAACTCGATCTTGCATTATCTCTTTGTCTTGTGGCCATCTTTTAGCCCATTCAATAGCCCAGCGATTTCTAACTCGATCTCGCATTATCTCTTTATCTTGTGGCCATTGTTCCGCCCAGTAAAGAGCCCACTTACTTTCAGTAATTCTATCCCGTATTATCTCCCTGTCTTCTGGCCACCATAGAGACCACTTAAGAACCAACTCGTTGTCAGTAATTCGATCTCGCATTATGTCTCTATCTTCTGGGAAATACTTAGCCCACTCATAAGCCCAGTAGTCCTTGACTCGATCTCGTATTATGTCCTTGTCTTCTGGCCATCTTTTAGCCCATGCAATAGCCAAGTAATTACTACTAATCCAATCTCGTATTATGTCCTTGTCTTCTGGCCATCTTTTAGCCCATTCAAGCCAGTAATCTTTACTGATCCTATCTCGCATTATCTCCCTGTCTTCTGGCCATGTTTGTGCCCACTTACAAAGCAATTCGTCTCCAGTAACTCGATCTCGTATTATGTCCTTGTCTTCTGGCCACTCGAGAACCCACTTAAAGGCTGCTCTTGGTGTCTTAATCTTATCTCGCATTATACGCCTATCTTCTGGCCATCTTTTAGCCCATTGTAAGGCGATATAAGAAGATCGAATGCGCTTTCTTATACTCTGTTTTGAACTAGGGTCTTGCTTTGCGAGTTCAAATAGTTCTTTAGAGGTCATCTTCTTTATTACCTCCTTATCTTCCATATATATAAATAGATCCGAAAGATTTCTTATAGAATTTCTCATTCTTTCTTACAAATTTGTGATAGACCTGGATCTGGTCCAAAGGTTCTAATCCACTCTCGAAACCAAAATGGATCTTTGATTTGTTTTCTCACTATGTCCTTATCTTCTGGCCACCATATAGCCCATTGAAAAGCCCAGTAACTGTCAACTATTCGTTCTCGCATTATGTCCTTGTCTTCTGGCCACTTAAGGGCCCATCTATAAGCCCAGCGACTTTCATTAATTCTGTCTCGCATTATGTCCTTGTCTTCTGGGAAGAGAATAGCCCATGCAAAGGCAATACTGCTAGATTCAATATATTTGCATACATTCTGTCTTAAACTAGGATTCTGCCTTGCGTATAAGAGTGCTTGTTTTGGGGTCATTTTTTCCCTGCCTCCATTTCTCACCTCTTAGTTCTTTGTAAGATAAAGCCAAGAAGTGCCTGATACACCTTCTTATCTTTCTTGCAAATCTCTAACATGTCTGGGTCTGGTTCTATATTTTTAATCCACGCAAGAGCCCATTCTGGTTCTGTAATTAGTTTTTTCATTATGTGCTTATCTTCTGGCCACGCTGTAGTCCAAAAGTAAGCCCACTTACTTTCAGTAACTCGATCTCGCATTATGTCCCTATCTTCTGGAAATCTAAGGACCCAGCAATAAGCCCACTCACTTTCAGTAACTCGATCTCGCATTATCTCCTTATCTTCTGACCAGTGGAACGCCCACGAGTATGCCCATTCGCTTTCAGTAATTCTATCCCGTATTATCTCCTTGTCTTCTGGCCACCATAGAGACCACCTAAAAATCCAGTAACCATCAGTAACTCGATCTCGCATTATATGCCTATCTTCTAGCCATTTGAGTGCCCACTTGTAAGCCCACTCACTTTCGTTAATTCTATCTCGCATTATATGCCTATCTTCTAGCCATTTGAGTGCCCACTTGTAAGCCCACTCACTTTCGTTAATTCTATCTCGCATTATCTCTCTGTCTTCTGGCCATTGTTTAACCCATTCAAAAACCCACTTATTCTCAGTAACTCGATCTCGCATTATCTCTCTGTCTTCTGGCCACTCTAGAGTCCATTGTAAGGCGATATAAGAAGATCCAATTTGTTTAGCCAATTCTTTTCTTTTATCGGGATTTTTCTTTGCGTAGGCGAAAATTTCTTTCGAGGTCATCTTTCCTTACTCTCATCTTCCACATAGAACAAGTTCAAGTACTTTTTGGTAGATTTCTTCATCTTTCTTACAAATTTCTATTAGCACTGGGTCTAAGCCCATTCTTTGGAGTAATAGAAAAGCTCTGTATGGATCTTGAATTTGATACTTATCTTCTGGCCATATTTCGAGCCAGTCAATAAGCCAAGTAGAAGTATGAGCAACTACTTGGAACATTATGTTCTTATCTTCTGGCCATAGTTTGGCCCACTCGAGGGCTATCTCTGGATCTTTGATTCTATCCCTTACAATATGTCTATCTTTTGGCCATTCGCGTGCCCACTTGAAAGCCCACTTACTTTCAGTAACTCGATCTCGCATTATGTCCTTATCTTCTGGCCAATGGATGGCCCACCAATAAGCCCACTCACTTTCAGTAATTCTATCACGCATTATCTCCTTGTCTTCTGGCCACTCGAGGGCCCAGCAATAAGCCCACTTGCTTTCAGTAACTCGGCCTCGCATTATATTCTTATCTTTTGGCCAACGTCTAGCCCATTCCAAGGCCCGTCTTGATGTCTTGATCTTATCTCGCATTATCTCCCTGTCTTCTGGCCACCTTCTGGTCCATTGTAAGGCGACATAAGAAGATCGAATATACTTGCATACATTTTGTCTTAAACTAGGATTCTGTTCTGCGTATAACAATGCATCTTTCGAGGTCATCTTTTCCTCCTACTTTCATTTTACAAGAAGAGGGAAGAAAGAAAAACGAAGGCTGGAAGCAATTTTACAACATATAGCATAGATCGAAAAAGAAAAGATACAGGAAAAGAATTTTTCTTTTTCGTTTGCTGTTCTTTTTTTTTGTTTTTGGTTAAAGTAGAAGGGGAGAAAGGAAGAGGAGAAGGAAAGCAACGTACAAGGGCTTCGTTACATCCTCTCCTCTTTTTGTATGGCTAAGATTGTTGTGAACTAGTTGTTGTACCTGGAGTTATTGATCCATATCCACTAAAGAACTCATCTTTGGAGATAGCAAAATAGTCGCACATTTTACTAATCGTACTTTTATCCATTCCTAGCAATGGCGCCCGGATTTTCACAGATTTATCTTTGAAGTAACCATTGTTTTTACACATGTCATTCAGGGCTCCGATCCATACCTGGAAACAATCTGGAAAGTTACCTTCGTAATCTTCCCAGTTAGCCCCGTACCAAATTTCGTAACTATCAAATTCTTTGTTAGATTCACAATATGATAGGGCTAAAGACATAAAGACTAGATTCCTTCCAGGAACATGCGCCCAATGATAGTTATATAAAGAGGGCTCGCCGGTTGTTAGGGCACTTCTAGCTAAGGCATTCAAATCAACACGCACCTCTACATAAGGAACTTGATGCTTGGTCAGGATTCTTCGGGCTACCTGTAATTCTTCTTGCATTAGTTGACCATAGTCAAACAGGAGACAGTGAATCGTTGTGTCACTCGAATATATAGACTTTGCAATTTCAAGAAGCAACCTAGAGTCTTGTCCGCCGCTGTATAGAATTACTAGAAGCTTTCTCATCTTTCCTCCCATCTGTTAGTTATATCTTTGGAAATAGATACTAACCATTCAAATTCTTGTTTTGTTAGTCGTCCTAGCTTAGTTAGATTCCAGCTCCCATCTGATCTTTTAAGATAGTATCTTTCTAAACTAAGTTTAACCTCCCCTCCAGCATAGCTTCTTAGACTGGCTACAAGTTTCTTATCTGTTTTTTGATTGAAAATCCATTCACACTTGGTTATATCTTTTTCTGAGTTATACATATATGCTGTCTCTCCTTTCTTCGATATCTTTAAGAAAAGGAAGGTTAGAATCTTTCTCTGATACAATCCAGAAACTAGGTGGAGGAACTTGAATATGGCTTGGGATAGCATTCCAGATTTTAATTTCTGGATCTAGATAGTTTATACCTCTATCTCTTTCTGGATTGTAAAACTCAGTAACTTTGTAATGAACGATTGCTATCTTGCTTATTACTAAGAAACCATGAGCAAAGCCTGGGGGAATATAGACTTGTGTACCATTTGAGCTGGATAAGATCCAGGATGATATTCTTTTATATGTTGGACTAGAAGGTCTAATATCAACTGCGAAATCTAGAATTTCTCCTTTTAAGCAAGTTACAAGTTTACCTTGGGGAGAAATAACTTGATAATGCAATCCCCGAAAGACCCACTGTTTTGATTCCGATACATTATCTTGAACGAAACTAATAGAAGGGAAAGAACTAGATCTAAAGATCTCCGCAAACCACCCACGAGAATCTGGAAATCTTTTCCACGTTATCGTGAGCACGTCTGGGAGGACACTATCTTCTTTTATCTTTATAGATCTAGTTCTTTCCATTGGTTACCCTACGAACCAGATGATGGACTAGACGTTGAGGTGCCTGTCGTTTGAGACGTTGGTTTTGCTAAAAGCAACTCTTGGACTCTTTTTGTTGCTTCCTGGTCCAATTGCTTTAACTCTTCGGAATAAAACGATAAGCATTCAGAATATACTTGGAGTTTTTGTCTGAGATGGTCTAGGGCCTTAAATCTCGTAGCAAGCATTCGATCTTGATTCTTTACATCACTTTTCTCGAGGACCTCTTTTAGAGAAGTTATGGCTGACTCCATCTCCTCTTCTATTTTCTTTTTTACCTCATAGTACACAGCTCTGATATTCCCAGTTGAGGTAATGAGAGGAATTGTTGAGATAACCTGCGGATTAGAAAAGATTTCGTTCATTGTTTTCTTTAGATTTCGAATGAGTTCTCTATTTTTGGGTATAAAGTAAAGACCTCCCCTATCTCTAAGTTCGTATCCATAAGAATTAGAAATCAGATTAATAAGGGCTCTGGAAACATCGTAGCTCGTTATATTTCCTTCTAGGTTTTCCATCTCCGTTTTAATGTGATTAACAATCGCATCATTATGGTTTGCTAGAATTTTCTTCTGTTGTTTATCAAAGATAATAATATTGTATCTAGAGATATCTGTCTCGGTAGCATCGTTTCCCTTCTCAAGCTTTGCTATTATGTATACGATTCGATTTGTATTTTCAACTTGCTTACAAACAATATTGGTGCCTAGACTCTTAGCATATGTCTCCAAAGACGCCATGATTCGAAGAAAATTTGTGGATGATTTGGGCGGAGAAATTGATAGTTTTTGCCCAAGGTTCTTGTTCCATATATCTTGGAACTTTTCAAACGAACATGTAAATGCTGAGGGAAGAGACCACCAAACTATATGCCCAAAAATGTTTAGTTGTTTTTCTTCTTCATATTCTGCTTGGATTGCTACAACCTTTTCTGTGTCAAGCATTGTCGCCATGTTTTTTCTCCTTCTTTATCTTTTCGTATATTCGTAGTTCCGATTTGGCTTCTTCATCCCACTCACCAGGTGCATTTTTCTCAATTTGTAAAGCATATTCAAGCGCTTCCTTATTCGTTGGATCGAATTCACAGACTACCTCAAAGTAATACCCAAAATCGTGGGGTATTCGCTTAACTGTAAATCTAATTCCATATTTCTCATGATCTGGAAAGTGTCTTCGAAGCATATTTGCCCATGCTCTACATTCCGTGAGAGCTTTGATTTGGTAATCGTCGTCTATTGTTTGGACCGGATTTTCGTTATGTGGAGCTGGCCCTAGATAAATGATCATGTTCGTCTTTTCCCTCCTCTTCTTGGAATAAGCAACTCGTTTTTCGAAAGACATACATTGTTTGGAGAGCAGCGAGTTCGTTTCTAGTTGGAGCGTAAGGAATTTTTCTGAGTTTCATATGGGCTTCTTCGGGGGTTCTATTCCCTTTCTTCTCGTTACAAGAATAACAACAAGTTACCACATTTTCGAAAATAGTTCTTCCACCTCTTGATACTGGTATTACATGGTCGATTGTTAAATTAGATCCGCTTGAGCAATACACACATTTGAAACCATCTCGAATCATAACGTTGAGTTTAGTGAGTTTTGCCTTTCTCCTAGTAAGTTTAACCTTAACTAATTTCAACAAACGGATAACTTTTGGAATTGAAATAATTAGTTGATTGCTTGAGCGGATAATTCTATTACTGGCAACAACGATATCGGCTTTCTTTAACAGGAGCAACTTAATGGCTTTCTTCCAGCAAATGGTAGCAAGAAATGTGTAATCTAAATTCAAAAGGATTGTGTTATCTCCTTCTACCATTGGTCTATCAACTCCAATTTCGAAGTAATATTTTGTTTTTGTTAGTCAAGGTCTTATAATTTTGATAAATGTTCCTTTAGCTCGGATAGATTAAATGTCTTCTTACTCAAGATTTTACTTAGTTTCTTTTTCCAATCTATTATCTCTTCTTTCTCCTTTAGTAATTCAAAGAAATCTGCTTCGATCTTTTCACATTTTTGAGTTAGGTCTTGTATTTGTTTGTCTCTTTCGTATATACTCCTTTCTAGATTTGCTATCGTGCTTTTTAGTTGGAATATCTTGTCAAATAGAGCATCAAGAAGAATATCTGCCGTTAGAAACTGATAAATATCCCTCGTATTAGGAAGATTCTTAGTTTGTTCTTCTTGAGGGGGAAGACTTGTTTTTGGTTCTTCTGTCGTTCCTATTCTGGGTTCACTGGGAGTAAAAATCTTGTATCTTCTAGCTGTGTCTAGGATTACCTTAAATGAAGGATTCTTTACAAATAGGCATCTTTTCCTGGGTCCTCTGTGTGTTACATCCGTAATGGTTTTTACGGAAATATAGTTCTTTTCGATATACTCTTTTAGGAGAAGCTTCCCAGACCACCTTCGAAAGTTCTTTTGAAATTCTGGGGGGATTTTCTCATGAATTTCTCTAGTGGTAAATTCGTTAGGCAATTTTGGTAGTACTTCTGCTAGTATAGACAGTCTGGTTTGAGGTTTCGCTTTGTTCATACTTTGTTATCTCCTTTCTTCTTTCAAGTTTCATTCCTTATGGTACTTTAAAATCAGTTCGAAATTTCAAGTGTGTTACTAGCAGATATTGCAACTATGGATCTAGATCTTCTTAGTCTGTATCACTACTCGTTTATACGATCACCAGGATTCGTATCATTTTAAGATAGTTTGAATCTTATCTAAAAAGATCATACGTTTATGAGATTTTCTTTTTGACTGACCCGTTTGTTTGTTACTCATTCATATTATTTCTTTAATCTTCTATCGCAGTTACTTTCCCACCTTGCCAAGGCCCAGTGTATAGAAGAGGTATTCCAGATACCTTATGAAATGTGATAGATGCGATCCTAGCTTTTCTTTCTAGGATCAAAACTCTATGGACCTGGAGACCAAATGTAAGCTTGCCTTGGTAATTTGGACTAATAATGGAAGTGAGAAGAATTGCTCCGCTTCTAAACAAAGTAGTTCTCGTCCGAATATCTCCAACGAGGTCGATATGATTGTTAATCCACTCAATGGTTTGGACTAAGTAGTAACCAGGATGGAGACGCACAGTATCGTCTGAATCAAATGAGACCTCACTTTCAGCAGGAACGAATCTTCTCTTAATTCCCAAGTAAGCAGGTTTGTCACTCTGAGGAGGCAAATAAAAGACACGATCTAGTTTGACATCAATTGATACCCCTTCTATATGAACTGGTTCTGGACTTACAATAAGAGGAACTATTCGACATGTACCATTCTCAACCACGATACCTCCAGCATTAATTCTTTCCCCTAGCTCATTTGCACCAAGGATCATCTTTCCTCCTTTCTTTGAGCTATGCATCTAAGATATATATCTTTATTATCAAAACTGAAATGGGGATCAATGGATTGGACTTGGAAATGATTCTCAAGTTCTACATAGTATCTGATAAGAGAAGGAGTCCAAATAGATTTGTGCATATCCAGCGGAGATCCATCATGGGGATATATTTCTGTGGTTAAAGTAATGTATGTTCTCATGAATTCCAAAGGAGATAGCCTCTCAAAATTTTCATCTAAGTAGATTAGTTTCTTATACAATTCTATATGGTTGGGAACGATAATATCTAGAATCGCGTTATTGTTACAAACTTTTGAAATTAGATACAATAAGAAATCTAGTTCTCGAAATGAGATATGTTCAAGGACTCTATAACAAATTACGTAATCAAATTTTATTGTTGTTTGTTGCAAGTAGGTAACGATATCTTTTGAAACTAATTTTACATACTTGGGTACTTCGAGCTCTGGTGCATTGGGGCTTCCATATGATAGATCAACACATATAATTTGTAAATCTTCGTAAGAATCGAGAAAGCTTCTTAGGTTACTCGGCAAGAACTCTGATCCAGCTCCCAGATTTAGAACCCGGAATTTTTCTAGAGGTTTGTTTCTTCTCGCTATTTCCTCTGGAGAGATAGACTTAGCGCACTTAGGGCAGTATCTCCAACCAGCTGCTTTACATGTATCGCAAAGGGGAGCAGATTGTGGATCTTCTATTTCTCTATTGCACACCGCACAGAGTTTATCTTTCGACATATCTCTTCGAACCTCGAAAGTTTTCTACTAAAGACTCTGTACAATCTTTGATAATCTGGAAAAGATTGAGTTCAATTGTTTTAGTTCTGTTATCCTGATGCTTCTATCATTGGAATAATTCTGGTTCCATGGTCTAGACATAATAATGGCAAAGTTGTTAGGGTCTGCTTGAATGAAAGAATCTAGATACTTGGGATTATCTTCCACAAGAACATTTAAGGAAAGTGCGTTTACGATTGATGCTTTATCTCCTTCTTTATGACGACTAGAAAGAACCAAACATTTTCCTAGACCGTATTCCTTTAGCCACTTATTCACAGGTCCAATGTAGGACCTGGAAGTGACAATCACAGGAATATAACTAGCTGAGATAATATTTCGGACGTAATCAATATTTTCTTCGTATGGTTTAGAAGAAGAGGTTTCTTGTAGGGCAGTATCAATAATTTTATCATACGTGGAAGAATCAATTTCAGAGAACCAGTTGGTAAAATAGAAATCTTTTGGTGGTTCATCTGGAATGTTAACATTAAACTTTTTACAAACTTCTCGAACGGTGCTAGCAAAATCCAAAAGAACCCCATCGAAGTCAAAGCATACGGGAAAAAATTTGGAATGTTTCATTTTTGATATCTAGCTCCTTTCTAACATATCCATCCATGAAAAGAACTCGCTCAGAATAGAGTCTACAAAGGGCTTAGCGTATGTTTTATAATACCACCACTTATCGATGTTAGATATATGTATAGCAGAACTAGAATCTTGGCTAATTAGATCTTTGCTAATTGCTATTCTGGTTCCTCCTTCAATAACAAGGTCGACTTTATTGTCTGATCTAGGAATCATGAAGAAAGTTATATCTTCGTTTCCCAAGATCTTTTCTATAATCATATGAGTTGAGTTAAGAATATTCGTCGTTATGGAAAAATCAATATCTGCAAATAAATCTAGAACTTTTTGCATTGCATCATAGACTTTTATGCCTTTAACAACAACCTTCTCGTTTCTAGGAGTTTTCTTCTGGTCAATAACTCCTAGATACATTCTTCTGCTAGGAGAAAGAATAAGAACTCGAAACGCATAATCAATTTTTAAGATAACAGGAGAGAGATTTGTAGTGAATTGAAGGGGCCTAGTACATATGAATCCATCAAAACTTCTTGCAATGATTTCATCTTCTTGAACATTGTTTATCTTTTGGTAGTATTGGAGAGCATTTCTAACTGCTAGTTGGATCTTTTTCACAAGACCTGGATTTTTCTTTTCTAGTAATCCAATTTGAATTAACCTATGTTTCTTATCCAAGTTATCTAATTGAGATACATCGTATCCTAAGGCTTTTAGAATATTGTAATTGCAGGATTGGATATCATAGTAATAACAATCAGAATGGATTAGAAGATAAGGCGAGTTAATTCTCACTTCATTCATTCTCCTTATTGAAAAGAGAGAGGAGAGAGAGTTAGTTTCTCTCATCTCTCTTTTTCAAATAATTCTATTTCAAAAAGATAGATGCTACCATATCTACAACCAGAATATGGTTAACATCTTTGCTCTTAAGCTGATTGCTTGCGAGATCTATAAGATTTTCTCTTAGTGTTTTAGTTAGATCCAATCTAGAAAGGAGATGTCCGTATTTTGTTTTAAGCACATTGTGCATTTCCACATCGCCAGACAGAAGATCCATTGTTACAGCATTAAGTCGATTTATCTGGCTCTCACTGGGATCAGCAAATCGAAGATCAATGTCAGGCTTAATCTTAAAAGTCACCGGCTGGTGATAGCAGATATAATTGCCTTCCAGTTCAATTAGAGGAGAATGTATAATTTTGTTAGGTAGAATGTAGGACCTAATGCACATGTTATCTGACTTTTTCGTTATAATATGAAAGTTCCGATCTCCAAGTGCCTTGAAAAAGCAACACGGATAATCTGGAACCATGATCTCATCCGTTCTCTTAATGAAGAACACCTCTTTCTTCCCGGCTTTTTGGATTGTGAAAATTACACAGCTTCTAGGATCAATTCCAGGAATCTCAAATTTTACAAGCTTAATTTCGTTATCTGGAGGAAGGTTTCCTCCACTTAGCAATACTTGGGACTTAATCCAATCATAGAACGAAGTGCATTTAATAGGCGATACATTCTGTTCTACCACCATCTCTAGTCCCTCCTCTTGGTTTTCTGATATCGAACTAAGTTGCTCTTCTATAATTTCCGTTTCTATTTTTGAGGTCTCGTCATTGCTTAACTGGTTGGTAGGTGTTGTGATGGTTCTTTCGGGTTGATTCTGGGTTTCTGCCATCTTCTTCACTAGGCTTGACAAATCTACCATCGTCCTTCCTCCTTCTTCTTTTTTCTTTCTTCGTGATATCATAATAGCATGTTCAATAGAAATTCGCTCCTAACTTTGGGACTAGAGGCGATAGATGCCACTGCAGTACTTTTATGAATTGATTCTTCGTGTCTACATACTACCACCCAATCTTTGATCCTAGAATCTGATTTCAGTGTGTTGCTAATTGATCGAACGGAATCTTCTACAAATTGGCAATTTTGTTTTGCAATCTTTGAAATCATGTACTCATCGATCCTTGTTACGATAGGATATGTGGTAGTTACGACAGATTGCTCAACCGCTTGAACCAAGTCCTCTAACCAAACGATATTAGGTAGATTTATATGAGCCCAGACTGTAGCGAAAGATCTTTGCGCATGAGGAAATCCCTTCTCGCCCATCTCACATAACTCTGCCGAACATGGGCAATAAGATGCGTATTGAACGGTAACTCCTTCATAGAAATCAAACTGGTCTCCTCCCTCTAGCACCCCCGTAAACCAGCAAGGGTAGAATTCTGGAAAAACATGCCCTGAGACAGGAGATGACTTGTAATATGGTAAATGAAAACGAAACGTTAACGAGAACTTTCTTGCCGAAGGATTGACCTTGGTCTGAAATTCTTGAAGTATTTCTCTAATAAGATGGTTTTTGAGCGGCTTTTCTAAAAAAGGTTCAATCGTTCGCAAAAAACGAGACATAGAAATTCCCCTGGTATCTTTGTCCAGATCTGATGTCATGGTAACATTCGCCAATAAGTTTACTTGTTTTCCAAACTTTGTATATAAGCTAAACATAAGATTTACATCTGAGACTCCAACATGATCAATTTCAAGCCTATAGTTTGGTTTGGTCGATTCTTGCACATCTGGAAGATCTTCTTTAGTTTTGTCACATACTAGCATTAGAATCTATCTCCCTCCCCCTTTGGTTTTCTATTTTTCCTTTGCTAGTAACCACCAAGAAAGATTAAATCCACTATCTTTTCTATGTATATGAACTCGAAAATCACAACCAAATGCTTCTAGCAACTCATTGTAAGCCTCCTGAAAAGTACCTAACTCTGGAGTCAAAAGAGGAAGCATTTTTCTAGAAATTTCATGTTCCAATCCAGACCCAGTGCCAAGTTTCTCTCCAAATTGTGTCGCTATCTTAAAACGATAATAAGCAGAGAAAATTCGATTCTCAAAGGTATCTTCACTAAGCAAGAAAATAGATTCTGTTTGGGGCGATGTATCTATGTAAGGATATTTTCTAATATCAAATAAGAGACAGGTAGCAATAAGATCCATTACCGCCCACTGGAATAATCTGAATTGAGCAATCTGCTTGTCTGAGCTACCGTTAATTTCTTGTGGATATGTTTCGTATCTACAATCTAGTTGCTCAACTAAAAGCATTAGCATAATAGATTTACAAATACTCAAGGTAGAAACTTCGGATAGCAACTTAGGGACATAAAGTATATGTCCTTGTTCTAGATCAGAACTAAATGTGATAATATTGCCATCATATTTCTTGGGTATGACTGGCATTACTAGATCATCTTTAAGATTAAACAAGAAGCGAGTTTCCTCTGGAATATTTGCACTAATATAAAGATCTGTTTCTATCTGTTCCGCGCTCATGGTTGAACCCCTAACACTTTTAGATAGCCTTCTAGAAGACGAAGGCTTTCCGGTTTTTGATCTTCCGGTATCGTAAACTCATCTTCGTTGTCTCCTCCTTGGATGGTTTCATATAGCCATTTGTTCTTTAGATCAATAGCATCAGACTTTATTGTTAGACATTCTCTAAGGTTGGAAATTCCATCCATGGCAATCATTGCTCGAACTTCCATCTCTCCCAATCTTTGACCACCACCTTTGCTTCTCCCAGACGTAGGTTGGAGGGTTTTCCTGACATATGACCCCACGCATCGAGCTGACAACTTTGTTTCTGCCATGTGGATAACCTTTAACCAATAACAATAACCCACAGCAATAGGATTATCGAAGTAAGATCCAAGCTTTGGATCATAAACAGGATACTCAAATTTGCTCCTGGTATATTTCATTGCTTTTGTTAGGTTCTTATAAGAGGTGGTTCGAAAGGGTGGTTCTATGATAACTAAAGAATCAATAAGATCAGCATCCAGGGATCTGCTATCAAGAAGTTCTTGGATATGATCAACGACAAATTTTTCCGGGGTTTCATCTACGATGGAATAAAATTTTAGAATGTACTTTTTGATTGATTCTGGGTTGATCCCTTTTTCTAACATTCGTTTTGCTCTTTGTTTTAGCTCATATAGAGCCATACCAAGATGCAATTCAAAAAGCTGACCAATGTTCATCCTTGAGATAATTCCTAGAGGATTAATAATGATGTCCAGTTTTCTTCCGTCCGGAAGTTGTGGGGTTTCGTCTTCGGATATAATTGTAGATATGACGCCTTTGTTTCCATGACGGTTTACCAACTTGTCTCCCACAGAAATTTCCCTAAAGAATATCGCCTTGAGTTCTACAAGGAGACCATCTAATTTCTCTCCTTTGATTCTATAATCTAGTTTGCCTTTGCTTGGTAACCCAGTGAGCAGAGGATGGATCTTAGAGACCTCTTTAATTTCTTCTTTAGATACAATGTTCTTCAGTTCTTTTTCGATTCTAGATCGGTCTTTCTTTTGCTTTGCAATTTGAGTTTGGACCCAGAAATCGTATTCTGGAATACTTTTATTCCAACTATTGGCATAGATTCTTCTATGATAAATCATAATTTGCTTTGGAAAAGACAAGTTCTTATCTTCCTGAAATATCTTATTGAATTGCATAGGATTCTTAGGGATAACTTTCATCTTAGCATACGGTTGGTTTGGTTTTAGAGCCTCTCCTAGATCAGGAATTGGTTTGTACTCATCTTCAACCAGAGATAGAAGTGTAGCATTTTCCGGAACGATAAAAGATAGATCCACGCAATGAACGGATTTCAATTTATTTTCTTTAACTACCTTCTCAGAAATAACAATGGCATCTTCGTAATTATAACCATAATAGATGGCAATTCCTGTCAGTAGGTTCTTTCCTAAACAAATCGTTCTGTTCTTTAAGAAGTTGCTTTCTGCAATTATGTCGTCTTTCTTAACTCGGTCTCCGACTCTGACTTTGATATCCATGTAATCTATACATTCAGAATATGTATTTCTTGGTGCAACATCAATGATATCTAACTCCCCGGTATCATATCTAACCAGAACGATATAATTATCTACGTAGATAACTTCTCCATCTCCCTTGCTTAGTTTTAGGTAAGATGTATAATGCGAATAATTTGTTTCACACCCAGTTTGGATAAATGCTGGCTCCGGTTCTAGGAGCATAATAGCTTGTCTCATTTGAGAACTTGCCATCTGGAGCCTAGTTTGGTCATTTTTATCTAAGAATGGAACCATAGATACCGTGATTGAGATTGATTGGTTACAGGGTTTTGATAGTTGTCTCTTCTCATCAAATTGAACTTTATTACAAAAACTTTGAACAATTCCACAATTATCTCTATCAGGAGTATCTACGGGACAAACTCGTCCAAACATTGAGTCATGAATGTCTCGAACTTCTTTTGGAACACTAATCCTTCTATATGCCAATGGACCAATAACTGAAAAGCGAGTTAGTTCAGAAAGTTCATAAATTGGATTATAGAATGTATCACTTTGAATAATCTCACTTACATTACATTCAGAAATGATATGACTCGAGTTAACTGAGAATTTAGGTTTGTCAGTTTTTCGATTCGTTAAGCAAAACTGGAAAATGTTATTTGCAATGGGGGCTGTAATAAAGTATTCTATTCCTCGGATTCTTTTATTTTCGAAATTAAGGTGGTCTATAACTGGCCATCCGTTCTTGAGATGCTCGATAATGTGCTCCATAATTGACCCATTCTTAAAGAATGGTCGATTGTATAGATCAATTCTCAGGGCTGTGTTAAGAGCATAGATAATATTTTCCCCCTTATCTTGGGCATTGTACTTAGTATAGTGCCTCCCAATGTCTTTAAGCAATAATTCGTAGTCCCCATTAGAATCTTCATAGTATGCTTTTAGTTCATCTATGAACTGAGTATATAATTCGTTTCCTGATTGGTCGTAGTTATCGATAAGATCTTTCGCCTTCTCATAACCCATCCACGCTAAAGAGAGAAGGCTCAGGGGAATACTTTTGCCAAAGATAAGTACACTGCTTGGTGTTGCTTGTATTTGCAGCGTATTTGTAACTATCCATAGAGTATTGCCTTTTGTAATGGTAGGTACATCTACTAACTGAAATCTTGGTAGTTTTCTTTTTCCATTTACTATGAGATAGTTATTATCTACTAGTTTGGGAATTGTCACTGAAAGATTAATTGTCGCGCCTCTTCCTTCTAAAATAATTACAAGGTTACTTTTCTTAGTCGGTGCTAATTCTATAAAGGTTTCCCTTGGTTCTTTGATATCCAGTTCTCTAATTGTATATCCTAGTTCTTCGCATGGAATAAGCATTTCTCTAACATCATCAAGGATCTTGTTATAATCATACTGCTTTAAATAGTATGTGGTTATCTCACCATCGAAAATAGGATCTTTTACTCCCATCTCCCCTCCTTCCTTAGCGCTCTTCTCTCATATTGAAGAACAAAACCTGGTCAACAACTCCATGATATCCTCTCGAACTGGTCAAACTCTTAATGATATGTAAAGATGGTCGAGAAAATGCTAGACCCAACAAGTACGATTCTTTGCTAGGAATTTTCTGGATACTAATTAATGACATTGGTACATTGTCTCGATCTGGGAGTGTTCGCCACTTAGTTTCTCCGGCCCAAGCCATTTGGCATACTACACACTCAAAATGGATTAGGAGCAACTTTCTTCTAGATACATAGATGGAAAACAATTTCTTAACTACTTGGGCAGGAGTGAAGTTATCTGGATGGTGCAATATATACGATATCGCTGGTAGTTCAGACGCTATATCATATTGCCTAACCTTCTCAGAAGATTCTTTCTTAGAACCTCGAATATTAGCAACTCCGCTGGTATGGAATGTTCTAAGAATTAGCTGAGTATTGCACTCGCCCAGAGATTGAGCGGCGATTGCTCCAATATAAGGGCTGTGTAATTTGCTTGCTAAGGTCCCGTAGCAAGTCTTGCAAATTTTGAGAGATTTACAATAGATTGGTGATCGAAGATAGATTGTTTTTCCTACGATGTCTGGTAGTCTGTCTCTAGTAACTTCTAACAAGTTGACATCTGAAAGAGAGAACTTGAAGAATCTTCCAATCAAAGAGCTAGCTAACTCATTAGAATCAATAGAAAGCTCCAAGTAATCATTTGTCCCGCAGTCATCCAAATTCAGATCTAGTTCTAGATTGATACAAGCAAAGTCCAATTGCCTACTTAGATAACCTGAGTTACCAGTATTTAAAGCAACGTCTAAAAGCCCCTTTCGAACACCGTACGTTGATGTGAAGAATTCTTCTGGAGATAATCCTTCAGTTAGGCACTTGACTACGGGTCTCTCAACAATCTCACCAGCAAAATTAGATACATACCCTCGACTCAAGATTAACTGGCGGGCTTGTTCCCAGCTTCCTCGACTTCCAGAATCTATAATAGATGAGTAAGGAAAGATGTCTTGAATTTTTTGTTTTATTTCGTTGCTTTGTAGGGCTTGAAGTTGAGCTGAGATTACTTCCGAAGAGTTTGCTTGGTGTTGCAAATTAGTTCCATAGATTGAATCTCGAATTGGTACTAAATCTGAGTAATTGAACCCTTTGAGAGACATAGTTGTACCATTCTTGGTACTAACAAAAAATCCTAGGTCTTTACTGCGTTCTAATACATCTACTACAACTTCTGGGGGATAGCTATTTTTAAGAGCGTCTAGGATTTGGAGGAGTTTCTTCTTGGTAATAGGCTCATTAACAAGGGGAAAATCTGGAGGGAGAATTTGATTGAACTTTGCTCGACCCTCAGTTATATTCTCCCCTTTACAAAGAACTTTGTTGCCATCTTCATTCTTCGTTAGAAGGAATAGACCAAGAACAATGTCTTGATTGGGAACAAATGAGATTGAATCATCTGCTGGATTTTGAATATTAGCGAAGCATGAAAATTTAGTTTCAACCTCCTTTTTGGATTCTTTTAGAACTGGGGCATAGATCGCCATCTGGTCCCCATCAAAGTCAGCATTATACGGATTGCAAACAAGGGGATGAATCTTAATAACTGGCTCTTTATGAACTTTGATCTTAAATCCAAGGATACTTAGGCGATGTAAACTAGGTTGGCGATTTAGTAGAACGTACTCGCCCTCTGCCAATTGTTGGCATATTGGAAAGAGAGAAGTATCGTTTTTAGCAATACATTCATCAATTAGATCTAGGGCTAAATTTAGGTTGCTCGATTTGCCCTTATGATATAAGAATTTTGCAACCTTCAATTTCCATATTTCTAAGAATACTAAGTAGGGAATGGAACAAGTTCCAAATTCTAGAGTTGGATCTGGGACAATGACACATCTTCCAGAAAAATCAATTCTTTTACCAAGGATATTATTTCTAATGATGCCTTTCTTCTTCGATAATTTTGTTAGAATATTTCGATATAAGGCGAAATATGCTTTCTGTAACTTATTGAAGTACTGGCGATATAGTTTTGGATCGTTTCTTATATTGACAATTGTGGACGAAATGGCTTCCTTGGTGGTTAGAATTGATAGGTAATGCTGGTTAATTTCATCTAAGACTTGGTTCCTAACTGACCCTACAAACATAATTGGTCGAAGTTCTGGAGGGAGGACTATGACCTTATCTACGAATAGTTTGTCTAGATTTTTGGTGACTTTTTGAAATAGGGAACTATGCTCAGCGTATGAAGGAGAGAAAATAAACTGGACTAATTTGTAAATCGCCTCCAGGTGTTCGTAATATGTTACACCAGGTGGAACAAGACTTTTCTGAGTAACAACGTAAGAATCTTCATCTTCCGCATATAAGACATAATCTTCCTTATAAAGCAACGTATCAATATTCTTTGAGATTCTGGTTCCTACTAGGTTTTTGATCCAATCGTAGAAAACTGGATTAACCACTTTGAAGGGAAGAGTTATTTTTGCAAATCTTTTTCTCCTTTCGTCGGAGGATACAATATCTACTCCGCAAGCTGGACATTGCTTGCCTTCATGTGCGGCAGTGTAGAAAATCCCGCATTGGCAGGTGTAGCTAGTTACTGGGCCGAAGATTTGCTCCGAAAAAAGACCTCTAGGACTGAACTTGTTCTTTTGAATAAATTGTGCTGTCTCGACTTCTGGTAGATCTGAACAAAAGGTATCGATATCAAGAAGATCCATCTTCCCTCCTCTCCTATGCATGAGTTTATAGACATTCCCTCAAATCAAAGTACGTTTCTGAATAAGAAGAGGAACTTCTTGCTTTCTAGCCCTTCCCACATTGCGAGGATATTATAATATACCCCTGTACAAAAATCAAGTGGTTTCACCTTGCTTTTTCTTTTTTTTTGGTTAGAAATTTGGTTATCTTAGACGAGATCTTGATTAGTGCTGGCTTCATTGTAGGTTCGATTCTAGCAGTAATCGGCGAAGGGTTCGTTTGGGAAGGAGGAAGGGCCAGAAAAATGTTCGGAGAAATGAACTTGGTAGAAGTTAAAGATGGGATCTTTGGTTGAGGAACTTTCTTTATCCCAGACTTTCTTAACATCTTTCTTATTTCGGATTCAAATAATTGAAATGGTTTCCATCTGGTCCCTTCGTATAACAAAATATCCTCTAAAGGGATTCTATCTAGCTGGTTCAATTCTAAAATATAGTATGTTTCTAGCGTTGAGCAAACATCTAGTACTGCTTCGAATGAGAATCTTCGATTGGTACAAATGCTTCCTTCTAGTGTCCCATCATGGGAACAATTTGGATGGGGCGTATTTCTTACTACAACTCTTTGAATGATCTGAGTTCTTTCGTCGAAATAGAACTCAACCCTTCTTACTACCAGATTTGGATTGACTCGAATATAGAACATGTACTTCGAATTTAGAACAAGACGACTAGGAACAATTTGCCGGTGACATATGTATTGTGCGAGGTTCATGCTTGCATCCTCGTAGGAATAATGTGGATTACTGTTTGTCCTTTACTTCTTAGAATTTCTGTAAAATACATACCATTTTCTTCCTGTTCTTCCTCCTTATCATCGCACAGTTCTGGAAAGTACTTTCTTAAAATTCTTTGAATTGGTAGAGATATATCTTTACAGCTTATATCTTTTTCTTTACCTAGATATCGAATTGGAATTGTATCTTTCTTTTCAAGGAACAAGTTAGAAGGGATTTGCCTCGATGCTAGAAAATCCATTTCTGATGGTTTTAAACTTAGCATAATAGGATATGTTAGAATAGTATATGTTCTTGAAACAATGAGTCCCACTATAAACCTAGCAGCTAGTTTTGCGAGATTCTTTTTTACACAGCTCGAACTAGAAAAGTTTAAGAATGCACCCAGTAGATTTGACTCACTGACGTTCTTTCTTAACGTCTTTCTATCTATAATTATAAGAGAGTCTCCAAGAATCGCGGCTTTAAAATGAACATTTGGGAAAGAAGAAGTCGAATCAGAGCAATCGATTACAATATCTCCTTTCTTAACGGAAACGTATTCCGTTGGATATCGTTCCTGAATTCCAACGACTTTCTTTAATCGACATAGCAGGCTGGTTACTTTTGGTTGACCAACGTTAGATTCTTTGTAGTAGGAATTAACCAGGTTCTTTGTTTCGACAAGATCTGGATCATAGACAACTATCTGGTGGATAGATTCTTCCTCGTCTAGGTACTTGCTCAGCCAACTCCCCAAACAACCAGCCCCTATGAGGTGGACGACTAGCCCCTTTTTCTTGGTGGCCGGTTGTCTCATTTACTTTCCGCCTCCTGTTCTACCAGATTTGAATATACTTCATACAAAGATTCTAGTACTGAATAAAGTGAGGAATTATTCAAATCAAAAGATTGAATAGTTAGAATTCTGGGGGGTAAATCTCCCCCCTGCTTAATTACCTTCTGCAAGGTTGCAATAAAGGTACTTCCAAAATCTATGTCCAAAGTCAAGTAGGTTTGGACTCCTAGTTTTGGATCATCTTTCACTAGAAGTACAAGAATAGACACAGAACTTTTCTTAAAGAATTCTGGAATTTCAAAAGGTTGGTCCCTTTGGATTAGATCACAGATACGAACTGCGGATTCTAGAAGACTTAGGTTTGGATCTAGAACAGTCGAAGAAATGTAATCTGTGAAAGGTTTCGCTTGCATACTGACCAAATCTCCTTTCTCTAGATATATCAGTCTTAAAGTTGCAAGTACGTGTCGGCTTCAAATTCTTGAATATGCCTATGACTGATTACAATGGTGGTCTTTTCCTTAGATATTTGCCTGAGTAGCTTAGATACTAGCCTTATATTCTCGTCATCGAGAGCATCAAAAACTTCGTCTAAAAGAAGAAGATTAAACTTAACATTTTGAATTCTTTCATTTAGTTCAATAAGAGTTAGAAGAATACAAATATCAATTAGTCTTTCCTGCCCACCTGACAATTGGACTCGGTCATTGGCAAGATTAATCTTATCAAGAACTCTGATATTAATCTTATCTCTAAGTTCCCCAGAGGCCGTCTCTGAGACCGTATCGAAACTAATAGAATAACGCCCACCAGTTAAATCGAATAGGTACTTTTGGACTGTGGAATTCATGAAGGGAATAGAATCGTCTATTAGCATACTTGGAATTCCAGTTGGAGAGAACCCCTTTTTCCAGAACTCGAGAATTTGGATTTGGTTAGATATTGAGGGGATTTCTTGTTTTAGTTTTTCAATTTGGTCTTCGATGGAGGGAATTCTATGATTTTGGAGTTGAATTATAGAATCGTAAGATGGGAAAGTCTCAGATTCGGTTTTCTTCAATAAGGCTTCTTGGATAGAAATTTGAGTTTCAATTTCCTCAATGTATTGAAGTGTCTTTTTGCACTGATCTAAAAGTCTCCTTAGATTTTCTACCTCTTGTCTTTTCTGGTTAATTTGGGAGAGATGAGTTCTTTCTAATTCTTCCCTTTCATTACTAATCTCTCTTATTCTCAACTCAAGCCTCTCTTGTGCTCTTTCTAGTTGAGAACTTTCTCGTGATTTGATTTCTTTCTTCTTTTCTTCTAGTACCCGAATCTCGTTTCTTATTTGTTCCATTTTAGAGAGTTCTATTCTGAGAGATTGTATCTTGTTTCTTTGTTTTTCTAACTTCTCATCAATTTCCTTCTTCTTCAATTGGATTTCTTGGAGTTGAGATATAAGATCTTGTATTTCTCTCTCTTTCTCTTGAATTCTTATATCTGTGATTCCTTCTGGAATAATTTGGTTGCAATAAGGACATGGAGCATTTTCTTTGGACTTTAGTTCGAGGAATCGTTTCTTTTCTTCATCTTTATGATTTCTTTGAGTGGTGAGTTTCACAATCTCGGAATTAATTTTCTCTGCTTCTTTTCGAAGAAGCTCAGTATCTTTCTCAACACTTTCAATTTCGAATAGAACCTCTTTTTGATATTCTTGTATTAAAGATTGTATCTTAGAATCTAATTCTTGAATCTTGTCTTTCGTTTGTAACTTAATAGAAGATACATACTGATTGTACTTATTTGTAATTTCTGATTCTTTTTGTTTTGCTTCTGCTCGAATTCTAGATAATCTTTCCGACTCAAGATTAATTTCATTTTGTTTATCTTGAAAAGCAGAATTTAAAGACTCGAATTCCCTTGTAGTTGCATCTTTATCATACTGGGCTAGAAGATTTCGTAGTTCCAGTATCTTATTTGTAATATTACTTAATCTTATTTGCTTATCTTTTTGAAAAGAATCGTATTCCAATTGTAAAGATTCAAGTTGTGTTCTACATTCTTTTAGTACTTGCTCCAAGGTATGAATCTCAGACATAATAGATTGGTGTTTCTTATTTGCTTCTTCTAGATGCTTAGAGGCATTCTTTTGATATTCAGTATAACTATCTAGTTGGAGAATTTCTCGAAAAACTGCTTTTTGCTCAGCATCTGTCAGATTCGTAAAAAATGCTTTAACCTTCTGAGCAAAGAATATGGTGCTCATTAGAAGGTTGGGACTAAGCACTAGATTTTCTATCATCTTATTAGCTTGCCTGATTCCTCCAGGAGTAACATCTTTTCCATCTCGAAAGATTCTGACTCGGTCTTGCATTTTATGATGTTTTCGATATCTCTCAATTCGAAATAACTCATTTCCAATTGCAAATTCCAACCAAGTATAACAATCTTTTCCTTTCTTATTATTTACCACCAAGTCAGATTTTAGTCCTTTACTTGTCGTTCCGTATAGAGTATAAGGAATTGCTTCGATGAGTGTGGTTTTTCCGCTTCCATTGGCCCCAGTAATTAGTGTTAAACCAGGGTCTTTAAGTTTAAGAATCATAGGTTCTTCAAATAAACAGAAATTTTCCATTCCTACTTCATAGAAAGTGACCTCTTTCATCCTTCTTCTATCTCCTTTATAGATTCACACTCGTTGATAATTGTCTTTGCAACATCAATATATAGGTCTTTACTTTCAGGGGGAATTCCTCTAATATCTAAGTATCTAGATAACTTCTCATCTAAAGACATCTCTCTAGCAATTCCCCTGTTAGTCACTTCTGAATTACTCTTATCAATAATTACGACATCTGGTAAATCCGAAGCATCAATTTGGTTAGTCTTTACCTCGCTCCAAATGACCACAAAATTACCCTGGGAAGTTAGATCTCTGCTCTCTTTCTTAACCTTGTCAATGTCTCCCTCAGAGTGTATCTCTAAGACATAATGCTTGGGATATCCCTCTGTGGGTATTGAATCAATTCTTCCCGAATCGAAATCAACAAGTAACATTCTTTTTTCTTCGTTTCTTTCTCCCCAATCGAATTGATACGGATTTCCTACGTAATAAACTTGGGTTTGTCCCATAGAAAGTTCCTGGGGTTTATGATAGTGGCCCAGGAGGACCATGCCGTATCTGGAACATAGGTCCTTCATGCTAATGTTTGATACAATTGATATACCACTTGACAAAACCGCTTCGTTTAAACCAAAATGTGAAATTAGCCAAGGGTTTGAATTCGTTTTAACTTCTTGTTCAAGATTCTTTGAAAACGGAATAAATAGAATATTGGAGATCAACTGGGTTTCCCCAACGTACAAGACATTGGGTACATGTTTCAATAGACTAATGGTGGACACAGGTTCAGAAGATTCCGAGAGGTCATGATTTCCATCTAACAAAATAAATGTAATATCCGGATTTGCCTCTAAAATTGAAACCAGCTCCTTTGCAGCTTCGGAATAAAGAATCGATTTATGATGAAATACGTCTCCTGCGACAATGATATGTCCAATGTTATTATTCTTACAGTAAGATGTAATCCAAGATACAACATTCACACAAGTTTCTAACTTTTTTCTAGAACGACTAAAATGCCAGTCCGCCGTCACGATCGCCTTCATACTCTAGTCTCCTCTCTTTTGTAATCCCCCTTACAAAGTATACAAGGTTCCAAACGGTACACTTGGAAGTTTTGTCTGACCTACTCCTCGGACAATTACCCAGATGACTGGATAGGGAGGGATTTTATCTGGAAATGTACCCATCAAATCTGTAAAGAATAGGAGGAGTTTAGGATTAAGCTTCCTTCTGGCTATGTCCTCGAAAACAGGGCGAAAATCGGTGCCCCCTCCTCCTCTAACTTCAAAGGGGATAGTTGGATTCTCATAGAATGCATGAATAGCACAATCAATAACCCAACCATACATATTGTCACATACTGGTTGGATTTTCTTCAATGCACCCATAAAGTATGACAGTTCCGTTGAAGAAATTGATCCAGATGAATCTATGGCGAAAGCCACCTCAGTATACTTCTTTAAAGTTCCGGGTAGTCGAAGCCCTTTCTTCTGGTAAATTGCTCGACTATAACATGGAATTTTGCAGTACGTATATCCATATCTTTCCTGACCCAAGAGAGATAGGGATTTTCTTGTTACTAATTCTATGATTCCTTTGCATGAGTTATGAATATTAAATTCTCTTCTCATATCTCCAGGAATAGATCCAATTGCTTTTAGTAATTCTTCTCTAGCAACACTAGATCCACTTATTGGTTTTTGCGTTGAAAGGTCATTAGGAATTACTGTCGATGGATTCGATCCTTGTATTGTGTTACCAGAAAAAATTTCTTTTGATTCGTTGGAACTTGTATTAATTGTGTACTTTGTATAATTTTCATTCTTAGTCTCAGACTGAATCATTTGACCCAGAAGTTGTTCTGTAGCTTGATCCGCGCTCCCCTGGTTGGACTTTTCTCCATCCGCTTTGCTTTGTCCTTTTCGTTGTTTTGTCTTTGCCATTTGTTGTAGTTTATGTAGGATTTCCCTGTATACAACTTCACAGGGACCCTTAGAAAATTCATTACTAAGAAGCAGAAAGTTATACTTGGCTAATTCCTTGTCGTCAGTAATTCCAAGTTGTATCATAAGGGAATTTACAACATGATCAATTGCAATGCTCCAAATGAATTGAATTCTTCCTGCTCCTCTTCTTATATGGTCTAGAGCGGAATGAATCATTTCATGAATAAAATCCAGAAGTACTCCTTTTTTGTCTTGATCAAAACAAATCGCAATCTCATTATCTTTCGTAATGTAAGTATCTTTTTCTGAGTAACTAGGAACAATTGGAACGTACAACGCAAATGACATTCCTGTTTTCTGGAATGCGACCATTCTAAGCCACTTTTCTTTAGTTTTATCGATAGTTGTAAGTTTGGAATTGGTCTTCATGATTCTTCCTCCACTATACCTTCGTTCGAATCATCATAGGCAAGAATAGAAACAATTTCTTTAAACATTTTGTCAAAGGCTGGATCGTTCATGAAAGAAAGTAACGCATGTTTCTGGTTCAAGTAAGCACTTCTAAGATAGAAAAACTTACTCTCTTCCGTTAGATTCTTTTGGACCCATTCTAGAATTTTCTTTTCCACTGGATACGTAGACAGTATCGCTGCTGCCACTACTTGGTCCTTAAATGTCATTGGAGGTCTGGCCATTATTTCTTCCTTGCTTCGATTTAGCATTTCCCAAGAATCCACTAGTTTGGTTCCTGCTAAATAGCCAATTGTACCAACTGCGGTTTCAATAGGTAGACCAATCTTTAGATTACGATCCAAATTCATCCATGATCTAGGAGAATGAAATGGAGTGGTAGGATCTGGTTCCGCGGTAAATAGATAATCCGGATTAGCCATTAGAAAGGCCAGCAACTTTGGATTGACTTTCTTGGCTTGGGCGTAAGTTACGAAATCATTTACGGTTGGAGTAAATTCAACACATAGATCAAATCTATTCATAACTGGAGCTAAGATTTCTTGTGCTCCGGATCCAGAAGTTGAGAAGTTTCCAGCTGCGATAAATCTGGTACTATCTGGAGTCCGGTGCCCATTGATTGACCTCTTAAGAAGAAGCTCAAAGAGAGCAGACTGTTGAATTTCGAGATTCAAATGACAATCATCAAAAAATAGTACCGTATTCTCTTTCTCCGGAAGCCAAGATGGTCTGCTCCAAATCGTTCGAAGCCCTCCAGAAGAATCCTCTTTAACATCTGGAATGCCCTTGGCTTCCCCAGGTTCTTTTAGATAGAGTCTTTCTTCTACCAAGTTCATTCCTAGTTCTTCGCAACATTGCTCAGTAATTTCCGACTTACCACATCCAGGAGGAGAAGATATAAGCATGGATCGATTATTCTTGATACAAATCTTGATGAGCTTCTTTAGAGCAGCGCCGCCTTCGACTTTATACATGTCGTATACCTCCTTCGTTTTTTCGTAATTCTTTATGTGTGGGTTCTTCTTTTTCTTCAACCAAATGAAAGATTACAAAAGTTAGAATCTTTATTATTTAGGAATGATTCTATCCGGAAGGCTTATTTGAATATTCTTTACCAATTTTCTAAGACAAGGAATGGAATTCAGGATAGCCCTTCGGATTCTTTCATACATGATGCTAAGAAAAGTGGGTCGTTTTATCATGGTTACTTTCCCTTGTTTTCGAGAGGACTCTTTCAGGTAGTAGAGAATCGCATTTTTCTTCATACATTTCGTTTGGTTACAATAGAGTCCTTCTTTTAGACACGTATAATCAGATAAGTAACAACATTTCTGGCAACATAGAGGAACGATGCGTATATTTTCTTCCATGTCTTCATCTCCTTAACGAATTTAGGTGCTCGTTAGATGTTAATCAAAAGAAAACCGAAAGAAGAATCCAAGATAAACCTAGAAGAGCGAAAAGCGCAAATAGCTTAATTATTTCTATAATAACTTCCTCTTTTGTTACTTCTGAAGGAAAGATATTTTTCATCATGGTAAAAACCCTCCTCTCTCTAGATGAGTTTTTTGATGAGAAGGAGGAGGGAGAGATTTCTTAGCTCCCCCCCCCTCTTCCTCTCTTTCTTCTAGTTTAGATCTTACATCATTTTTTCTTACTTTGTAGAGTCATTGCTAAGATAAAACTGAGTGAGAAGCTTGGAGTTGTTTGTTCCTAACATTCTAATTGAAATCTTTGAAGGAGTAGGTCGAAATTGCTCTATTGCGTTTGATACGTTTTGGAATTTGTCAATATGTTGCTTATTTTTTCTAATCTTGACTCTTTCAATTTCTAGCACATCTCTATAAGGGTTAGCAATAGATTTAGCCTTAGAACGAAATATAATCCATTCTTGCTCCTTATCAAAAAGGAATATATTTGCGATACTACATGGCTTTTCTAGCATTTCGCAAGACTCGTACTCCTCGTAGTAAACGACTATTTGCCTTCGATCTAAGTGGTTACTTTGCCACAAATCTATCTTGTCGGAGTTTGTGATTGTTGCGAATTTAACATCTTTCTCATTCAAATCTGCTAAACTAATAGCATACTCAGCGCAATCGCTTTGTTGGACTAAGATTTGATCTATGTAACAAGATCCATTCTGGTCTTGGTATATTATGTGATCGAGTCCTTGACTTTGAAGTATAAAACTATCCTGCCAGTTACTTGGATTAACAAATACGATAATTCCCAGTAACATAGATCTTATGTTCATCTCTAGAAGAACCCCCTCTCTTACCACATTACTTTGGTCTCATTAGATGAAGAAGGTATCTGACGCTTCCTTTTTCGGTTGCGAAGATTGCCATTTTCTGTGGGTCTGGTATACCTAAGTTCTTCTTAGCAAACTCAAAAAAGTCTACAACATTTCTATAACTTTCTTTCCCCTCCCATGTAGCCTTCTCTTTGTTGTACTCAAAGATTCCGACTCCTTCAAGATCAGTAAGTGATTTATCCTTCTTGGTATATGCTAGAACAAATTGAAATGGCCCAGACTTATCTCTTAAGAACACAACAAAATCTACAAGTTCAAAATTTGGTTCGGGCATGTATATGAGCGCGCAAAAAGTAATATGCTTTCGTTCCATTGGTAACGAGGACCAAGTCTGCCAAACTTGAGGGTCTGGTTGACTAAATCTTAGTTTCTCGTTAACCATTGGATTAAAAGACAAGATAATGTTATTTGAAGTTTTAGAATCAACAGGAACTTGGTTCATAAATTTCTTACCTTCATTATTCTCAGTACAAATAACGGTTCTAAGAACATCTAGACTAAGATTATGCATTACATTATTTTGCTTCCAATCTGAGGGATGGATAAATACAAAGAATCCCATCAGCATGGTGGATATGCGCTTATGCATAAACATGGCATGTTCACTCCTTTCTTTTTGTTACGTTGTTCAGGATCTGCAATGCTTCGGATTTTGAAAGATTCTCGATCTTATTTTTCATAACATCATAAAGACGGTATTCAACATCCCATTGTTTCTGATTGTAAACTTTAAGCCTAGTATAGTAAGATGAAGCAATCTCAGCACAGCCAAAATCAACAATATCGAAAAATACAGGATCTTTCTTCCCAGGATAGATTCTAAGAATCCTTCCACAAAGCTGTTCTACATTTTGAACGGGAGTTGCCATAATGAGACAATCTTTATGAGGAGCATCAATTCCATCTCGTATCTTTTGGGGAGTTGCAAGAACAATTGGATTATCCAAGTTTTCTAGCGTATCTGCTTGAATGAAGGTAGAAGGATTGAATTTTGTAAATAAGTCTACAAGCTTTGTTATAAACTTAATTCTTTCACAAATGAAGAGAATGTTTCGTTCTTTATCAATTGCTGTTCGTAAAAGCTTACAGCATAGTTTAAAGAAAGCCTCACTTGCGCATAACTTAGTTATATATCTTGGTCTTTGGAATATGTTATTCCAGTATATATACTTGTTGGGTCTTTGTATATTAGTAAATTTTCCAAGAATAACCACAATTAGTGGTCTCATAGTGGTTGTTCCTTCTTGGATCTGAAAAACATCACCCAGATGATACTGGATTATATCTGAATTTCCATCAAATCGATAAGGAGTTGCTGACAATCCATAACTATACTTAGTAGGAATCAAAATAGAGCACTTACTAAAAGTAGGAGCCCCAACGCTCGTATGAACCTCATCTGCTATAAACACGCCAAAGCCAGCATCTTTTAGTAAATCTAAGAACTCAGTTCTTCTTTCCTCTTCTTTCAGTTGAGAAATAAAGAACTGATCAGTAGTTATTACAATTGGTTTTTGCAATTCCTCAGAAATATTCTTTCTGGATCTTAGAGTTCCAATCTGCTCAGGTTCAATGTTGGTGCAATCTAGAAATCTGTTAAACCATTGGTCAACCAACTGAGACCGGTGTGTCAGAATAATTGTTTTTAGTTTCCTAGTACAAATCATATGAATAGAAATAACAGTTTTTCCAGATCCTGGGGGAAGTTGGAGAATTCCATTTTCATTTCGAATAAGGTAATTGTAAGCCAGTTCTTGAGCCTCATCTCGAAGCTTGATCTTGCTTTCCAACCAAGGAATTTGGACAGGATCTTTTATGTTATCTTCAATGACAAATTCCCCTGAATAGCACTTATGTATCGGGAAATATCTTGGTACCAGAAGATAGTCTCCATCTTCTTCATAAAACTTGACAATAGAAACATCTTCGCTCGTATATTCCTTAACCGTTCTAGTTAGCATTCTTTTAGCTCTAGAAATAAGTTCTGGATATGCATATGGAATTCGGATTCCAGATGTCCTTTCTAGATATATCATTTCATTCTCCAAGTACTGAAAGAGAGACCTTTGTAATTTTCTCATTCTTTACTTCTGGTTCTGAGCCAATTCGTTGAACCTTCTTTGAAAATATTGTAGCATTTGCTCACTAGTAAGCCTAGCAGAACAATTAGCCGTTTCATATAACTGTATAGATTCAAGACCCTTACTTCTTTGTTTTATGACTAATTGATTCCATATCCAGATAAGCATATTCTCGGCGGTTGGATTAAAGGGAATGATATCGTTAACTTTCTGATGATCTAGCAAATTAACGATGGTGTTTACCTCTTCTTTAAGAGTAGAAAAATCTAGACTTATTCCGGTATCTCGAACAGGAAGGCAGAAAGCTACGTTTAGAATATAAGAATGTCCATGTAGATTTGCGCACTTTCCATCATACTTGTTTAGATAATGCGCAGATTCGAAACGAAATTCTCTTTCCACACTAACTCTGGGGGCTAAGTATAAAGATTTGAGACATTCCTTCGAGCATACATATACTATGTTACTCGGAAGGAAATCTAGCTTTGGAGTTAACATGACTCGAGCCCATGACACATCTGAGATAGAATCGCACCAAAAACATTTCCTTACATCTCTTGTAACTGGACTATCATCAAGCGTCAATCTAGAAAATTCTTGAAAGGCTGGGGTAAGAAACAAATCAATGCTGTTCATTTGTTCCATGCTATCTTCCCTCCTTATAAGATAGTTCTATACAAGTCTAGAACAAAACCATTTAGATCGCCTAGTTTGGCAGAAAAGTTATCTCTTTTTGTTGCTAGCTCCCCAGAGTCAGTGGAAAGAGTTAGAATCTTCATAATTCGATGCTTCGATATTACAAGTCTTATATCATCTTCACTACAACCTGACTTCTGGCATAAAGCCTGAATTGCCAAATTCTGGTTAGAAATACTTGACGAAACCTCTGAGATATAAGGCTTTATCTTTTCAATGATATCTAACTCACGAATCTGCTCATTAATTTTATTAATTTGGTCTTCTAGGTATATTTTAGTATATTCTTTAAAAACAGAATAACAAGTTAATAGCATCTCATCTGGAGATACCAATCTAATATTTTTCTTGTCCTTATCTACTACGTAACATTCAAACTGAATGCTTCCTTCCAAGATAGAGTCGAGAGTCTTAACCAAAGATTCTAAGATCTCGCTTTTATTTCTTTGTCTTATTACTTGGAAGGTTATTTTTGTTGAGGTTGTTGACTCGTCTAAGTAACCAATATCTTTTCTATTGAGAAATTCGGAAAGTTTGTTTAGCAAAGTTTCAAATCTTCTTCCATCTGGCCATGAGTAAAGGGTTATTCTAGCTTTGGCTTCATCGACTTCGTACCTGCCTCTGACCTTAATTGTTGCCTTTCCCTTGGTTAGAAGTTGCTCAAGGTCTGATTCTGAGGAAATAATATCGCAATCTGAAATCGGCTTTATTGTTGGTCTCGTTTTTCTTTCCCCAATTAACCACAGCAATCTTTCAAATAGATCTTCTATCTTGTAACAAGGAATCAGAGTTCTGTATCCAAACCCAATGCCCACTGTGTATTCCCGACCCATGAGGCAAAAGGGAAACATGGTAGGCAAGAATTTTGGTTCTTTATCTAATTCGGATTCTTCCATCGGAACGTAATCAATATAGGAAAAAGCCATGGTTTGAATCTTTTTATTTAACTTAGCTTCTGTATATCTCATTGCTGCGGCTGGAGTTTCTTCAATACCCACGTTAGTTCCCCAGTTTCCCTGCCCATCTACAAAACCCTGATGGACGAGCTGAACTAAGCTAGAATATGACGATCCATGGGGATGATAATGGCCAAGACAATGTCCATCAATTCTAGCGGATTTTACAAACTTATCCCTAGCTATCTCATAAACGGAAAGAAGTAATCGTCTTTCGACTGGTTTTAGGCCATCAATAATGTACGGAAATGCTCGAAATGTGTTAATGTATCTTCCATAACTCCGGTAAAAGTTCTTAACAATCTTTTCCACTAGAATTCCTCCTCGCTATCTTGCTCTGCAAGAAGTTCTTTTTTCTTTTCCACAGATGAAAACAATTTTAAGATATCATCTAAATTAGACGGAAATGAAACAGGGATTAATTTTCTACCTGGTTCTAGAGCAACTTTCTTTAGTTGATGAGGAGAAAATTCTCCCAGCCCTTTAAACCTAGTTATTGTCCGATTTGCCGCTCTAGCTTGACTTAATTGATTGACATCCCAAAGAGGAATAAATGTTTTCTTCTCATTGATTGCATACAGAGGAGTTACACAGATATAAAGCTTACCGCTTTTAATGATCTCAGGCATTAAGACAGAAAACATGGCTAAAAGCAAACAACATATATGCTTTCCATCCTCGTCATAATCAGAAAGAATTATAACTTTATCATATCTCAGCTTAGATATATCCATGTTGGGAACAATCCCCGTTCCCACTGCCTGAATAATTTCGGAGATCTCGTTATTGGAAAGAAGGTCTTTCTTCGTTACTACAGACGGTATTTTTCCTTTGAGGGGCATCACAGCGTGGATCTTAGGGTCTCGACACTGGAGAAGAGATCCAGCAGCACTTTGTCCCTCGACAATAAAAAGCTCCCCATCCCTATGGCTACAATCTCTAAGCCGAGTAAACTTGGTCAAGTATCTTTTATTTCCTACATCTCCAATGACTTTCTTTGAATTTAGCTTTGCTCGATAATCTGCGAAGTGTTGAAGAAGAATATCTAATTGGTCTGGATTCTTTGAAAAGAATGCTTCTAGTTGTCTTTGCAAAGGAGAGAATAGATGCTCTAATTCTTGCTTCTGGTTAATTAGTCGATCTTTGGTTTGGCCGCTAAAAGATGGATTTTCTAGAAGCAAATGCAAATGCGCTCTTAAACCAAAGAAAATATCTCCGGCTAGGAAATTGAATTTCTTAGAATTCTTTCC
>Ga0207433_10000492_pt1 | contig 91637 bp, 85 predicted proteins | sample YelNatPaOPGAMG01_FD_187559 | JGI IMG/M metagenome (GOLD analysis project Ga0207433, IMG submission 187559) | Hot spring thermophilic microbial communities from Obsidian Pool, Yellowstone National Park, USA - OP-RAMG-01 (SPAdes) (version 3) | ecosystem: Environmental > Aquatic > Thermal springs...
AAGGCGATCCGGACTGCCGACGCGCTCTGGAAGGCGCTGGGAGACCTATGCGACAGCTTCAGTCCAGGGGAGTGCGCCAATTACTTCCGTCACGATGGCTATTTCCAGTCAACATGAAAATGCTCTAGCAGCGTGCCGGGGAGGTGCCCAGCGCAGCAACATTCTCGCGTGCTTTCGCGGCGTTCGCCGAAACGGCTCTGCCGTCCCGGCTGCATGAAGCCCTGATCAAGGAGAGTCACGCGGACCGGCTGGTCGGCCACATCTCACGCGACAGCACGGCGATCGCGGCGCGCGAGGAGCCGGTGGCCAAAGCGGAGCAACCGGCGCCGGTCAAACACCGTCGCGGCCGCCCGCGGGAGGGCGAGGTTCGTCCGCCGCCGCCGGTCCGGCGGATCGCGCGCCAGGTCGGCATGGATCTGGCTGAAATGCTTGCCGATCTGCCGCGGCACTGCGATGTGGGCGCCAAACGCAATGCCAAGGGCCATCAGAAAACCTGGATTGGCTACAAATTGCACATCGACACCGCGGACGGGGAGATCCCGGTCAGTTGTGTACTGACCGCGGCATCAGTGCACGACAGTCAGGTCGCCATTCCGCTCGCCACGATCACCAAGGCGCGCGTCGATCGTCTGTATGATCTGATGGACAGCGCGTATGACGTCGCCGAAATCAAACAGCATAGCCTGGAGCTGGGGCATGTGCCGATCATCGACATCAATCCCCGCGCGGATTCTGGTCTGAAGCAGGAACTGGCCCAGGAGGCGAAGCGCCTCCGCTGCGTCGGGCATCGCCTGGCGGAGCAGGTTCGTTACCGTGAGCGCAGCACCGCCGAGCGGGTCAACAGCGGGCTCAAGGACAATCACGGAGGCCGCACGTTGCGCGTGCGGGGGGCCGACAAGGTGATGTGTCATCTGATGTTCGGCGTGCTCAGCTTCACCGCGCTGCAATTGATCCGCCTCGTCACCTGACGGCCGCCAGGATTGTCGCGCTGACGCACCTGCCGGGGAATCGGCGGGGCCGCCGCCGGCTTGCCGGAATCCGGTCGAAAGCCAGGTCGCGCCCAGTCTGACCGGCCGGGAACCGCTTCAGGCCCATAAATTCAACCGAAGGTTGAAGGCTTTGTCGGAAATTCCCAAGGATCTGCCGGGAGTTTTGCAAGAAGCTCCTCTAGAAACATTGATCTTTTCCGATCGATTCCGGGGCAAGAGGGCATTCTTTTTCAAACTCTCAGGAGTCCCGGGCATCGCCTCAGCGTCCTTGGCCGCTGGGCGCAAATCTTCTTGATCTGGCGTGGGCGCTCCCCATTGTTCCGCTTTCAGGGCGATCGGGTGCGGGGGGATCGTGGGAAGACCGGGTGAAAACCGGGCGCGCTGCTCCCCGGACCCCGGCGTCCTTTCGGGCCTCGGTTCGCCGCCGGCTAAAGCGCCTGGGCGCGGCGCTGTTCGGTTTCCCCGCGCGGAAGCAGCAAGGTCATCACCAGGGTGAGCGTGTCGTCATGGAGTGTCACGCGCTTTTTTGCCTTGGTTGCCATCGGAATGCGGTGGATGACGCAATAGAGCAGAGCTGCGGCGAGCAGATCTTCAGGCGGGATAATCACGGTCTCCTTGCCGCGCGAGATTTCCCGGATCAGGCAGACATTCGCCTCGACGCCGTCTGGTTTCTGCTCGAAGCTGATGCGGTCGATTTCGTAGTGCTGCGTCACCTTGCCGCGCCGGGAGAGGAAATTACTGATAATCGTCCGCAATTCCTCCGTCGAGAATTTGAGAGACCGTATTTCCGCGGGCAAGGCCCCCTCCTCACGCTTGCCATGACTGGAGCGGACCCTTTTAAGCGGGAAAACTTTCGAATTTCTTTATTTCGCCGCTCCATGCCCGCTGTCTCCGCGGCGTATCTCAGGCGTGCACGAGCGGGCAGCCGCCATCCCGCATCGGGCGGAAGGCCTCATCGGCCGGGGTGGTCGCGACCAGTTTCAGCCCGTCCCATGGCCCGCTGCTCTCGGCCGGGGTCTTGGCCTGGAACAGATAGGAGGGGTGGATCTTGCGCCCGTCCTCGCGGATCATGCCTTGGCCGAAACAATCGTCGTCGGTCGGCATCGCCTTCATCCGCGCCACCGCCGCCCGGCCATCCGCCTTCGCCGCCGCTACCCCCATCGCGTCGACGGCCTTGAGATAGTGCAAGGTGGCGGCGTAATCGCCGGCCTGCACCATGTTCGGCCACTGGTTCGGCGTCTTGGGGCGGATGCGGTCCATGAACGCACGGGTGCGATCGTTGAGATTCCAATAGAAACTCTCGGTGAGCAGCAGGCCCTGCGCCGTCTCCAGGCCAATGGCGTGGACGTTGCTGTTATACATCAGCATCGTCGCCACCTTCATGCTCCGCATCAGGCCGAATTCGCGCGCCTGTTTGATGCAGTTGATGGTATCTGCCCCGGAATTGCACAGCCCGAGCACTTTCGCCCCCGAGGCCTGGGCTTGCAGCAGAAACGAGGAGAAATCCGTGGTGCCGGGAAAAGGGTAGGTGACGTTGCCGCGCACGCTGCCACCCGCCTCCTTCACGAAGCTCGCCGTGTCGCGTTGCAATTGCTGGCCGAACACGTAATCGGCGGTGATAAAGAACCAGCTATCGCCGCCCGCCTTGACCATCGCGCCACCGGTCGATTTCGCCAGCATATAGGTGTCATAGGTCCAGTGCACGGTGTTCGGGCTGCATTGCTTGCCGGTGAGGTCGGTGGTCGCGGCGCCGGAATTGAGCATCACCTTATTCTTCTCGCGGCACACCGTATTCACCGCGAGCGCAACCGAAGAGGTCGGCACATCGACGATGGCATCGACCCCATCCTGGTCGAACCATTGCCGGGCGATGCCGGCGCCGATATCGGGCTTGTTCTGGTGGTCGGCGAAAATCACCTCGACCTTCATATCCCGCCCAGCGGTGAATTCCTGCACCGCCTGGCGCACACAGATCACCCCGGTCGGGCCGGTATCGTCGCGATAGGGGCCGGATTGATCATTCAGTACGCCGAGGCGGAGGACGGGGGCGGCTTGCGCTCGCGCTCGCGCTGGTGCCAGGCTCGCGAGCGCGAGCCCGCCGATCACGCCGCGTCGTGTCAGGGTCATTATCTTGGTCTCCCGGTTTTTGCCATCGCCGCCAGGATGGCCGGCATCGGCGGGTGAGGCAAGGAGGGGCGGGGCGCGCAAAGGGGGCGCGGGGCAGGGCAGGGGGGCGTGCAAAAACGATCCCCGGTTTTCCCGCAATCCACAGGCCGCGCACCCTGACGCGGCGCACGCGCCAGGCTAAGGTGCGCCGCCCATGAACCGCATCGACCCACCCACACCCGAGCTTGCCCGCCGTCTGCCGCCGGCCAATCTGGAGGCTGAACAGGCGCTGCTCGGCGCGCTTCTGGCCAATAACAAGGCCTATGAGCGGGTTTCGGAATTTCTTGCCCCCGAGCATTTCGCCGATCCCATCCACGGCCGGATTTTTCAGGCGATCGCCCGTCGCATCGAGGCCGGCCAATTGGCCGACGCGGTGACGCTGAAGGCCGAGTTCGAGCATTCCGGCGTGCTCAATGAGGTCGGCGGCACCGCCTATCTCGCCGAATTGCTCGGCGCCATGGTCGGCATCATCAATGCCGGCGATTACGGCCGCACCATTCACGACGCCTGGATCCGCCGCCAACTCATCGATCTCGGCGAGGTGGTGGTCAATCGCGCCTTCGGCGAGGACGAGGCGATCGACGGGCGGGCGCAGATCGAGGCCGCCGAACAATCGCTGTTCGATCTCGCGACGAAGGGCTCGACCGATGGCGGCTTCATCGCCTTCGATCAGGCGCTCGCGAGTGCCATTCGCGGCGCCGAGCGGGCGTTTCAGCGCGCCGGCGGGGTCTCTGGCCTTGCCACCGGGCTGCGCGATCTCGACGCCAGGCTCGGCGGGCTGCACCCCTCCGATCTCCTTATCCTCGCCGGCCGGCCGGGCATGGGCAAGACCGCGCTCGCCACCAAGATCGCCTTCGGCGCCGCCCAGGCGCTACGCGCCGAGGCCGAGGGAACGGCGAGGGCGGTGGTCGCGATCTTCTCGCTGGAGATGAGCGCCGAGCAGCTCGCCAGCCGCATCCTCGCCGAAAACGCCCGCATCAGCGGCGATCGCATCCGGCGCGGCGATATCAGCCAGCGTGATTTCGACCGCTTCGTGCAGGTCAGCCGCGAACTGGTCGGCCTGCCGCTCGAGATCGACGATACCCCAGCGGTCACGCTCTCCGCCATGCGCACCCGCTGCCGTCGGCTCAAGCGCACCCGTGGCCTCGCCCTGGTGGTCGTCGATTACCTGCAACTGATGCGCCCCGCCGCCGGCACGCGGCCGGAAAACCGGGTGCTGGAAATCAGCCAGATCACCCAGGGCCTGAAGGCCATCGCCAAAGAACTCGCGGTGCCGGTGCTGGCGCTCTCGCAGCTCTCGCGCGCGGTGGAGAGCCGCGAGGACAAGCGCCCGCAGCTTTCGGATTTGCGCGAATCTGGCACCATCGAGCAGGATGCCGACGCCGTCATGTTCGTCTATCGCGACGAATACTACATCCAGCAGCGCGCGCCCAAGCAGATCGCCCACGATTCGGAGGAAAAATACCAGGACGCGCTGGAAAAATGGCAGCGCGACATGGATCGCGTCTACAACAAGGCCGAGCTTTACATCGCCAAGCAGCGTCACGGCCCGACGGGCAAGATCGATCTTTTCTTCGAGGCAGAATTCACCCGCTTCGCCGATCTCGATATCGAGCATCACGGTGACGGGGCTCATTGAGCCCCTCCCAGCCCGGCCCCTCCCCGCTGGCGTGGGCGCGGTGCTGGTCGTCGATACTGGGGCGATCATCGCCAACTGGAACCTGCTCCGCGCCCGCCATCCCGGGGGCGCGGTGGCCGGGGTGGTCAAGGCCAACGCCTATGGCCTGGGTGCCGCAATCGTCGCCCCGGCGCTTCATGGCGCTGGCTGCCGGCATTTCTTCACCGCCCATCTCGCCGAGGCCCTTGCCATCCGCGCGCTCGTGCCCGGCGCTATGCTCGCCGTGCTCAACGGCCTTCCCCCCGATGCCGCCAGCGTTTTTGCCGCCTACGACATCACTCCGGTGCTGGGCAGCCTTTCCGAAATCGCTGCCTGGGGCGCCGCGGCGCGCCGGCTTGACCGGAAACTCCCAGCGCTGCTGCATATCGATACCGGCATGGCGCGGCTCGGGCTCGACGCGGCGGAACTCGCCCGCCTCGCCGGCGCGCCGGAATTGCTGGCGGGGATCGATCTGCGCTTCGTGATGACCCATCTCGTCGCCTCCGAGCGGCCCGCGGATCCGCTGAACGCGCTCCAGCGTGCCCGCTTTGCCGCCGCTTGCGCGATGTTGCCCGCCGCGCCACGTAGCCTCGCCAACTCCTCGGGGATTTTTCTCGGCGCGGAATTTACCTCCGACCTCGCCCGCGCCGGCGCCGCGCTCTATGGCATCAACCCGGTGCCAGGGGAGAAAAACCCGATGCGCACGGTGGCGCGCCTCCGTGCGCGCGTGATCCAGGTGCGCGAGATCGCCGCCCATGCCCCGGTCGGCTATGACGCGACCTGGCGCGCGGCGCGGCCGAGCCGGATCGCGACGGTCGCGCTGGGCTACGCCGATGGCTGGCCGTTCCGCCTCTCCGGCCAGGGGATGGCGATCTTTGACGGCGCCCCGGTTCCGCTGGTAGGGCGTGTCTCCATGGACCTGACCACCTATGACGTGACCGACCATCCGGCCATCCAGGCGGAAAGCTGGCTCGAGGTCATCGGCCCCGATCTGCCGCCCGAGCGGATCGCCGCGCAGGCCGGCACCACGCCCTACGAGATTTTGACCTCGCTCGGCGCCCGCATCGTGCGCCTCGCCCGCGCGGCGTAAGGCGATGGTGTTCGATGCCATCGCGGCGCTTGGCCGCGTCGTGATCGCTGCCTGCGGCTGGACCGGCCGTCTCGCGCTGTTTGCCCTCGATGGGCTTTCGCACCTCGTGCGCCCGCCCTTCTATGGGCGGATGTTCGTCCGCGCCCTGGTCGAGATCGGCTATTTCAGCCTCCCCGTGGTGGCGCTCACCGCGGTCTTCACCGGTATGGTGCTGGCGCTGCAATCCTATACCGGGTTTTCCCGCTTTGCCGCCGAGAGCGCGATCGCCAATCTCGTCGTGCTCTCGGTTACCCGCGAGCTTGGCCCGGTGCTCGCCGGGCTGATGGTGGCCGGGCGCGTCGGCGCGGCAATGGCGGCCGAGTTGGGCACCATGCGCGTCACCGACCAGATCGACGCGCTCTCGACACTTTCCACCAACCCGATGAAATACCTGGTCACACCCCGCCTGCTCGCCGCCGCCATCGCCCTGCCGCTTCTCGTTGTCGTCGCTGACATCATCGGTGTGATGGGCGGATTCATCATCGCCACCGCCAAGCTCGGCTTCAATCCATACGTTTATCTGCACAACACCATCGCCTTCATCGAGACGATGGACGTGGTTTCGGGCCTCGTGAAGGCCGCCGTATTCGGCTTTCTGATCGCGCTGATGGGCTGTTTTCACGGCTATAACAGTCGCGGCGGCGCCGAGGGCGTGGGCGCTGCCACCACCGCCGCCGTGGTCGCCGCCTCGGTGCTCATCCTCGCCTTCGATTACGGGCTCACGGAAATGTTTTTCTCGCGATGAGCGGCGCCGTGCCGCTGATCCGCCTGCGCGGCCTGCGCAAGGCGTTTGGCTCGAAACAGGTGCTCGATGGCATCGATCTCGACATCGCCACCGGCACCTCGCTGGTCATCATCGGCGGCTCGGGCTCGGGCAAATCGGTGCTGATCAAGTGCATTCTCGGCCTGATCGTGCCCGACGAAGGGGTGATTGAGATCGATGGGATCAACCTCGCCGGCCTCTCGGGGCAGGCGCGGGAGAAAATCCGCGCGCGGTTCGGCATGCTGTTTCAGAACGCGGCGCTGTTCGACAGTCTCGCCGTCTGGGAAAACGTCGCCTTCGGCCTGCTCGCGCGCCACCAGATCTCGCGCAACGAGGCGCGCGCCGCGGCTGTTGACGTGCTCGCCCAGGTCGGGCTCGGCCCCGAGATCGCCGGCCTCTACCCCGCCGAACTTTCGGGAGGGATGCAAAAGCGCGTCGGCCTCGCCCGCGCCATCGCGGCGCAGCCCGATATCCTGTTCTTCGACGAGCCGACCACCGGGCTCGACCCGATCATGGGCGCGGTGATCGACGGGCTGATCGTCGATTGCGTCAAACGCCTTGGCAGCACCGCCGTCGCCATCACCCACGACATGGCGAGCGCGCGGCGTATCGGCGATCGCGCGGCGATGATCTATGGCGGGCGCATCGTCTGGCAGGGGCCGGCTCAGGATTTGATGGCGAGCGGCAACCCGCTGGTCGATCAGTTCACCCACGGGCGGCGCGAAGGGCCGATCCAGATGGAACTGCGGCGTTAGGACTTGCGGACCCTTTATCGCATCGAGAGTAGGCGAGCGCGCTGCCCCCATCTTCCCCAGGTCTACATCCCAGGAAGGATTGCAAAGGCTTCGTCTTTGCTCGGGCTGCCCACGGAAAGATCGATGGGATGAAACCCCTGGCCTCAATGATGGCTCCGACCGGCGAATCCCGAAGATTGTGCAAATGCGGCCAAATCGTAAAAGAGTTTTATGATATAATAAACTAGACGGGCTGCGGCACTTCGGACAATCGTGCATCGCGGATAAAATTGACGCGGATCAACGCGCCAGCGGTTCGGCGCTGTCATGCTTCTCTCGGTGTTGTTGCGGGAGGAAGCAGGACACAGTGATCAACGCATTATCCATGCCACGCGCCGTGGTGACAGCGGTGGGCGTGGGAGCGCTCATCGCTGCGCTGCGCCGCGATGGCTATCGGGTGATCGGCCCAACGCTGCGCGATCAGGCGATCGTCGTTGACACCATCACAACACTTGATGATTTGCCGCGCGGCTGGACCGATCATCAGGAGGTCGCGGGCTACCGCCTGCAACGCCGCGACGATGCCGCCTTGTTCGGCTACGCGCTCGGCCCTCAGGGTTGGAAGCGGCTCCTGCATCCGCCCGTGCAGCCACTCTGGCAGATGGCCGACGCAGCGGGGGAACCGGTCGCATCCCCCCCGGAAACTGAGCGTCTTGCTTTTCTTGGCGTGCGCGCCTGCGAATTGCGCGCGATTGCGATCCAGGATCGCGTTTTTCTCGGCGGCGCGGCGCGCGATCCGCACTATGCGGCGCGGCGCGCTGGCCTATTCGTCATCGCGGTGAATTGCGGCACCGCCGGGGGCAATTGTTTTTGTGTCTCGATGGCGAGCGGGCCGCGGGTGGAAAGCGGGTTTGACCTCGCGCTCACCGAACTGCTCGATGAGGCGACGCCGCGCTACCTCGTGGAGTGCGGGAGTGACAATGGCGCGAAAATCCTTGCCACTTTGCCAAAGCGCGACGCCGAGGAGACCGATTTGGCCGCGGCGCGCGCGATCAGCGAGGCCACGCGCGCGTCGATGCGCCGCGCCATGCCGGCGGTCGATCACGCCGCCCTGCTGAGCGCAAATCCCACCCATCCGCGCTGGGATGAGGTTGCAAGGCGCTGCCTCACCTGCGGCAATTGCACCGCCGTCTGCCCCACTTGTTTCTGCACCGCGATCAGCGATCAGAGCGATATCACGGGCCGCAACATGGCCCGGGAGCGGCGCTGGGATTCCTGTTTCACCAGCGAATTCTCCTTCATTCACGGCGGCAGCGTGCGGAGCAGCGGGCGATCGCGCTACCGGCAATGGCTCACTCACAAGCTCTCGACCTGGGTCGATCAGTTCGGCAGCTCGGGCTGCGTCGGCTGCGGGCGCTGCATCACCTGGTGCCCGGTCGGCATCGACCTTACCGAGGAAGTACGAGCGATCGCGGCCAACCCCATGGCGGAGGAAGCGCGCGATGACAACGCGTGAGCAACAGCTTGGGCGTGAGCAACAGCTTGGGCGTGAGCAACAGCTTGGGCGTGAGCAACAGCTTGGGCTCGAGCAACGGCTTGGCGCCCACCCTCTACTGGCTGGGATCACCGAAGCGGCGCTCGCCGAGATTGCGGGCTGCGCGCGCGCCGTCGAGGTCGCCGCCGGCGCCTTCCTATTCCATGAAGGCGAGGCGGCGGATCGCTGCTATCTGCTGTACCATGGCCGAATCGCCCTTGGGGCGAGCCAGCCGGGCCGCGGACACCTCGTGCTCGAGACCCTCGGTCCGGGCGAGATTGTCGGCCTTTCCTGGCTCATTCCGCCCTATCGCTTCGCCTATGACGGCCAGGCGATGGAACTGATGCGCGCCATTGTCCTCGATGCCGCGTGCCTGCGCGCTAAAATCGCCGTCGATTCCGCGCTTTGTTGCGCGCTGCTGCGGCGCCTCGTGCCGGTGCTCGCGCAACGGTTGCAGGGGGCGCGGTTGCAAAGTCTCGATGTCTATGGCCGGCATCGCTGAACCCGCCACCGCGGCCGCGGCTGAAGACCCGATGCTGCCCCGGCGAGGGCGCGTGCGGGCGCGCAAACGCGAGCTTGATGGTGTGGTGACCCTGGAAATCGTGCCCGAGGCAGGGTTTTCCGCTGCCGTCGCTGGCCAGTTCAACATGCTTGGCCTGCCCGGCATCGGCGAGATCCCGATCAGCCTGAGCCGCGATCCGGCGCAAGGCGATGGGCTGGTACATACGGTGCGGGCGGTCGGGCCAGTTTCGGCAGCACTCTCCCGATTGACGCCGGGCGACACTGTCTGGCTGCGTGGCCCGTTCGGCGTGGGTTGGCCGCTCGCCGAACTTGCCGGGCGGGACGTGGTGGTGGTGAGCGGCGGGCTTGGCTTGGCCCCCCTGCGTCCGGTACTCCATCGCCTGCTCGCCGAGCGCGCGCGCTACGGCCAAATCGTGCTGCTGCATGGCGCGCGCAGCCCCGCGGAGATCCTCTATCGGCGCGAAATCGCGGCCTGGCGCCACAGGCTCGATATCGACATCGCGATCACGCTCGACCATGCCGGCGCCGATTGGCGCGGCCATGTCGGGGTGGTGACCCACCTGATCCCCCAAGCCGCCTTCGACCCGCACCACGCCACCGCCTTGGTCTGCGGCCCGGAGGTGATGATGCGCTTTGCCATCGCCGCGTTGGGCGCGGCAGGGCTTGCCACCAGTGCGATTTTTCTTTCGCTGGAGCGTAACATGCAATGCGCTGTCGGGCTCTGCGGTCATTGTCAGTTTGGTCCGTTTTTTGTTTGCCGCGACGGCCCGGTGTTCCGCTACGACAAGGTTGCGCCTTGGCTCAGCGTCAAGGAGATGTAGCATGACGCGCCAGCGCCCACGGCTCGCGGTGTGGAAATTCGCCTCCTGTGATGGCTGCCAGCTCAGCCTGCTCGATTGCGAGGACGAATTGCTCGCGGTGGCGGGTGCCGTGGAGATCGCCTATTTTCCCGAGGCGACGCGGGGCGCGGTACGCGGGGTCTATGACGTTTCGCTGGTCGAAGGCTCGATCACCACGCCCCATGATGCCGCGCGCATCCTTGATGTGCGCCGGCGCTCGCGCCAGCTCATCACCATCGGCGCCTGCGCCACCGCGGGCGGCATCCAGGCCTTGCGCAATCTCGCCGACGTGCGGGAATATACCGCCATCGTCTACGCCCGGCCCGACTACATCCAGACGCTCGCCACCTCGACGCCGATCGCCGAGCATGTCAGCGTCGATTTCGAGCTGCGCGGCTGCCCGATCAACAAGCGGCAATTGCTGGAAGTGCTCGCAGCCCTCCTCGCCCACCGCCGGCCCGTCACTCCGGCGCATAGCGTCTGCATGGAGTGCAAGGCGCGTGGCAATGTTTGCGTCATGGTCGCGCAAGGCACACCCTGTCTCGGCCCGGTCACCCATGCCGGCTGCGGGGCGATCTGTCCGGCCTATGCGCGCGGTTGCTACGGTTGTTTTGGGCCAATGGAAATGCCCAATGCGCCATCGCTCAGCGAACATCTCGCCGCGCTCGGGATGGATCGGGCGACGCTTGCGCGATTCTGGCGCAGCTTCAACGCGCATGCCGCACCGTTTCGCGAGGAAGCGCACCGCCATGACGACTAAGACGATCAAGGTAAACTATCTCGCGCGCGTCGAGGGCGAGGGCGGGTTGCGCGTCGTCGTGCGCAACGGCGTCGTCACGAAAGCGGAACTCAGCATTTTTGAGCCGCCACGCTTCTTCGAGGCCTTCCTGCGTGGGCGCGCCTTTAGCGAGGCTCCCGACATCACCGCGCGCATCTGTGGCATCTGCCCCGTCGCCTATCAGATGAGCGCGGTGCATGCGATGGAGGATGCCCTTGGGGTTCGCGTGACCGGTGCACTCCGCGCGCTCCGCCGCCTGCTCTATTGCGGGGAGTGGATCGAGAGCCATGCGCTCCATATTTACCTGCTGCACGCACCGGATTTTCTCGGCTATGCCGGGGCGATCGACATGGCGCGCGAGCATCGCGCGTTGGTCGAGACCGGGCTCGGGCTCAAGCAGGCGGGCAATGCCATTCTCACCCTGCTCGGCGGGCGCGAGGTGCATCCGATCAATGTCCGCGTCGGCGGGTTCTACCGCACGCCGAGCCGGCGCGAACTCGCGCCGCTCGCGGAGCGGCTGGAGCGCGCGCGCGAGGCGGCGCTGGCGACGGTGCGCTGGGCCGCCGACCTCGATTTCCCGGAACGCCGCCACGATTATCATTTCGTGGCGCTGCGTCACGCGGCGGAATATCCGTTCAACGAGGGCCGCATCGTCTCGAGCCGTGGCTTCGATCTTTCCCCCGCCGAATTCGAGGATTCATTCGAGGAAGACCATGTCGAACGCTCGACCGCGCTGCATGCCCATCTCAAGGCCGATGGGAGTTCCTATCTCGTCGGGCCGCTCGCGCGCTACAGCCTGAATTTCGACCGTCTCTCCCCGCTCGCGCAGGCTGCGGCGCGCGAGGCCGGGCTCGGGGCAACCTGCGCCAATCCGTTCCAGAGCATCGTCGTGCGCGCGGTCGAGGTACTTTATGCTTGCGATGAGGCGCTGCGGATCATCGCCGCGTATGAGGAACCCGACCACCCTTCCATCCCGCTCACCCCGCGCGCCGGCATCGGCCATGCGGCGACGGAGGCACCGCGCGGCCTGCTCTATCATCGCTACCGTCTGACCGAGGATGGTGCGATCGCCGAAGCCCGGATCGTGCCGCCGACCTCGCAGAACCAGGCCAGCATCGAGGCCGATCTCAAAAACTTCGTAGGCGGCTGGCTCGACCTGCCGGAGGAGGAATTGCGCCACCGCTGCGAGCAGACGGTGCGCAATTACGATCCCTGCATCTCGTGCTCGACGCATTTCCTCCACCTCGAGCTGGATCGCGGCTAGGCCGGATGTCGGTTCTCGTCCCCAAGCGGATCGTCATCGGTATCGGCAACCCGGAGCGCGGCGATGACGCGGTCGGGCGCAGTGTGCTGGCGCAGCTCCGCGGCAGCCTGCCGGCGTCGATCGCGCTGGCCGAGGAGAACGGCGAGGCGGCGGCGCTCCTGGCGAGGCTCGCGGGCACCGAGGCGGCCTATCTGATCGATGCCGCCGTCTCTGGCGCCCCCCCCGGCACCATTCACCGCCTCGATGTCGCGGCAAGCGCGCTGCCGCCCGCCATCGCCGGGTTTTCGACGCATGGCTTCGGCCTTGCGGAAGCGATCGAACTCGCCCGCGCGCTCGGCCGTCTGCCGCCCCGTTGCGTCGTTTACGCGATCGAGGCCGCCTCCTTCGCGCCCCGCGCGCCCCTATCGCCCGCCGTCGCTGCCGCGCTCCCCGAGGTCGCGGCGCGGCTGCGGGCCGAATTCGGGGATCTCACGGGAGAAGAATGATGCACGAGGCTTCGCTGATGAAGGGCCTGATGCGCCAGGTCGAAGCGCTCGCGGCGGCGGAGGGTAGCGGGCGGGTGCGGCATGTCGCCATCTGGCTCGGCGCGCTCAGCCATTTTTCCCCCGAGCATTTCACCGCGCATTTTGTTGCCGCCGCCGCCGGAACCCGCGCCCAGGACGCGCGCCTCGAGATCACGCTCTCCGACGATCCCTCCCATCCCGCGGCGCAGGATGTCGTGCTGGAAAGCATCGAGATCGAGGCCTGAAGCGCATGGCCCCACCGGACCCCTCGGCTGGCCGCGCGCATTACGCCCGTTGGCGGATCCGGGCGCGTGGCGTCGTCCAGGGGGTGGGTTTCCGGCCCTTCGTTTATCGCCGCGCCGTCTCCCTCGGCCTCGCCGGCTGGGTGCAAAACGACCCGGCCGGCGTCGCCATCGAGGCCGAGGGCGAGATCGCCGCGCTTGAAGCGCTCGTTACCACGATCGAGATCGCGCCACCGCCCGGCGCCGTGCTCGGGGCGCTGGCGTGCGAGCCCATCCCGCCCTGCGGCGAGGCTGGGTTCGCGATCCGGCCGAGCACCGCCGCGGGTCGGCGCGATCTTCGCGTGACCTCCGATCTCGCCACCTGTGCCGCGTGCCTCACCGAGCTGTTTGACCCCGCCAACCGGCGCTACCGCCATCCCTTCATTTCCTGCACGCAGTGCGGGCCGCGCTATAGCGTCATTGCCGATCTTCCCTACGACCGCGCCCGCACCACGATGCGCGGTTTTCCGCTATGTCCGGCCTGCCGCGCGGAATACGAGAACCCGGCCGACCGACGCTTCCAAGCCGAGCCGATCGCCTGCCACGATTGCGGGCCACGGCTGGCCCTTTGGGACACGGCGGGCGCGGTGCTGGGCCGCGGCGACGAGGCGCTGCTTGCCGCCGCCGCCGCCGTGCGGGCGGGGCGGATTGTTGCGGTGAAGGGACTCGGCGGCTTTCATCTCATCGCCGATGCACGCGACGAGAGGGCGGTCCAGCAACTCCGCCTGCGTAAAAATCGTCCGGCCAAGCCGCTTGCCGTGATGTTTCCCGCGCTCGCCGCGTTGCAGCGAGCCTGCGCCGTCAGCCCGGCGGCGGCGGCGCTGCTCACCAGCCCGGCCTGCCCGATCGTGCTGCTGAAGCGGCGCGCGGGCGCGGCCATCGCCGCCGCGGTGGCGCCACAGCTCCCCTGGCTCGGCGCCTTGCTGCCCTATACGCCGCTGCATCATCTGCTGCTCGCCGAACTCGGCTTCCCGGTGGTCGCGACCAGCGGCAATCGTGGCGGCGAGCCGATCGTCACCGACGCGGCCGAGGCGCTGGTCCGGCTCCGCGGCGTCACTGATCTCTTGCTCGTGCACGACCGGCCGATCCTGCGCCCGCTGGATGATTCGGTATTGCGCCTGGCCGCGGGCGAGCCGCTGATGCTGCGCCGCGCGCGCGGCTTCTCGCCAGGCTGGTTCGCCCTGGATGGGCTGCCTCCCGGTATTGCCGCCTGCGGCGGCCACCTCAAGGCGACGGTGGCGCTGAGTGGGGCGGGCGGGGTGACGCTGAGCCAGCATCTCGGCGACCTCGATACCCTCGATGCGCGTGATCTGCACCAACGGGCCCTGAGCGATCTCGCCCGGCTGCATGGCATCACCCCACGCCTTGCCGCCTGCGATGCCCATCCCGACTACGCCTCCCGCGCCACCGCCACGGCGCTCGGCATGCGCCCGGTTGCGGTGCCGCATCATCTTGCCCATGTGCTCGCGGTGATGGCCGAGCACGGGATTGAACCGCCGGTTTTCGGTCTCGCCTGGGATGGCGCGGGGCTTGGCGCGGATGGAACGATATGGGGCGGCGAGGCGCTGCGGGTGAGAGCGACGGGGTGGGAGCGGGTCGCGCGGCTGCGGCCGTTCCGTCTGCCCGGCGGCGAGGCGGCGATGCGCGAGCCGCGCCGCGCCGCGCTCGGCCTGCTTTTCGCCGCCTGGGGCGAGGCGGCGTTGACGCGCGTGGATCTGGCGCCGATCGCCGCCTTCTCGCCTATCGAACGCGAGGTTCTCGGCCGCGCGCTGGCGCAACGCTTGAACGCGCCGGTCACGACCAGCATCGGCCGACTGTTCGATGCCTTCGCCGCGCTGGCGGGCTTCTCGCAGCGCGCGCGCCATGAGGGCGAGGCGGCGATGCGGCTTGAGGCCGCGGCCGAGGGGATGCCACGCGGGGCAGGCTATCCCTTCGCGCTTCTGGAGCTTGCCACGGAGGCGGTGCTGGAGCTGGATTGGCGCCCGGCGCTCGCCGCGGCACTCGCTGATCTCGCTGCCGGGCGGGGCGGGGAGGTCGTCGCGGCGGGGCTGCATGACGGGCTTGCCACGGCGATTGGCGCGCTGGCGCGTCGGCTTGGCGCGACGCGCATGGTGTTGAGCGGCGGCTGCTTCCAGAATGTCCGCCTGCTGGAAGCCGCGATCGCGGCGCTTCGCGCGGCCGGCTGCGAGCCCTTTTGGCCGCGCCTGGCCCCACCGAACGACGGCGCCCTCGCCCTCGGCCAGATTGTTTTCGCGGCATCGCTCGAACGGCAAGGAGAGCACGCATGTGCCTAGCGATTCCGGGGTGCATCCTGAGCATTTCCGGCGGCGATCCGCTGCTGCGAACCGGCGCGGTCGATTTCGGTGGCATCGTCAAGGAGATCCATCTCGGCTTCGTGCCCGAGGCGGTTCCCGGCGATCATGTGCTCGTCCATGTCGGCTTCGCAATCACCGTTCTCGATGCCGCGGCGGCGGCACGGGTGCTCGCCGAACTCCAGGCGCTCGGCGCGGCGGCGGAAACGCCATGAGATTCCGCGACGAATACCGGCAAGCCGCGACCGCGCGCGGCCTCGCCGACGCCCTTGCCGCCACCATGACGCGCCCCTGGACGCTGATGGAGGTCTGCGGCGGGCAGACCCACGCCATCCTCCGCTTCGGCGTCGATGCGCTGCTGCCGCCGGGTCTTGCCCTGGTGCATGGGCCGGGCTGCCCGGTCTGCGTTACGCCGGTCGATTATATCGACAAGGCGATCGAGATCGCCGCCTGCCCCGGCGTCATCCTGTGCTCGTTCGGCGACATGCTAAGGGTGCCGGGGAGCGCGGGGACGCTCTTGGAAGCACGCGCCCGCGGCGCGGACATCCGCACCGTCTATTCTCCGCTCGATGCGCTCGCCCTTGCCCGCGCCGCGCCGGACAGGGAAATCGTCTTTTTCGCCGTGGGCTTCGAGACCACAGCGCCAGCCAATGCCCTGGCGGCCTACCAGGCGCGGCGCGAAGGGCTGGGCAATTTCTCGCTTCTCGCCTCGCATTTCCGCGTGCCCCCGGCGATGCGGGCGATCCTCGCGGCGCCTGGCAACCGGGTGCAGGGATTCCTGGCCGCTGGCCATGTCTGTACCATCATGGGCATGGACGAATACGAGCCGATCGCCGCCGCCTATCGCGTGCCGATCGTTGTCACCGGCTTCGAGCCGGTGGATATCCTGCAGGGCGTGCTAAGCTGCGTGCGCCAGTTGGAGGCGGGGCAGGCGCTGGTGGAGAATCAATACGCCCGCTCGGTGCGGCAATTGGGCAATTGCGTGGCGAAAGCCCTGATGGCCGAGGTGTTTCGGGTCGTGCCTCGCCACTGGCGTGGGATCGGCGAGATCACCGAAAGCGGCCTCGGCCTCGCGCCCGCGTATGACGCCTGGAACGCCGAATGCAAATTTGGTTCCGTGCGGCAGGGCATCGAGCCAGAGCGCGGCTGCATCAGCGGCGAGGTGCTGCGCGGCACGCGCAAGCCGACCGATTGCCCGGCTTTCGCGACACGCTGCACGCCGGAACGCCCGCTCGGCGTCACCATGGTTTCCTCCGAGGGCGCCTGCGCTGCCTATTACCGCTATCGTGGCGCCGCCCTGCCCGTCACGGCGGCGCCACGATGAGCGGCGGGGGCGCGGAATTCGCGCTCGCCTGCCCGCCGCTGCCGGCGGCGGACGAGACCGTGCAACTCGCCCATGGCAGCGGCGGGCGGGCGACGGCGCGGCTGCTCGAGACCATCATCCGCCCCGCCCTGGCGGAGCCGGAACTCGATCGCCAGCATGACGGCGCCATCCTGGAAGCGGCCGGACCACTCGCCTTCACCACCGATTCCTATGTCGTTCGCCCGCTCTTTTTTCCGGGCGGCGATATCGGCGCGCTCGCGGTGAACGGTACGGTGAACGATCTTGCCATGTGCGGCGCCCGCCCGCTCTGGCTGAGCGTCGGGCTGATCCTGGAAGAAGGGCTGTCGCTCGCGACGCTCCGCGCGGCGCTGGGCTCGATGCGCGCGGCCGCCGCGGCGGCGGGGGTGCGGCTCGTCACCGGCGATACCAAGGTGGTCGAACGCGGCAAGGCGGATGGAATGTTCATCACCACGGCGGGTATCGGCCAGGTGGTCGCCCCAGCGCCGATCGCGCCCGATCGGCTGCGCCCCGGCGACGTGGTGATCTTGAGTGGGGATATCGGCCGGCACGGCATGGCGGTGATGGCGGCGCGCGAAGGTTTCGGGTTCACGCCCGCGATCGAGAGCGACTGCGCCGCCGTCGCCGCTCCGGTGCTCGCTCTCCTTGCCTCCGGCATCGCGGTGCATTGCCTGCGCGATCCGACGCGCGGCGGGCTCGCGAGCGCCATGGTGGAAATCGCCGAGAAGGCGCAATGCGCGATCGCGCTCGACGAGGCCTTGATCCCGGTGCGCGCGGACGTCGCCGCCGCCTGCGATCTGCTCGGGCTCGATCCGTTGCAGGTCGCCTGCGAGGGGCGGTTCGTTGCTTTTGTTCCGAGCGCGGATGCCGAGCCAGCCCTGGCGCTGCTGCGCGCCCACCCGGTCAGCGCCGGGGCTCGTGTCATCGGCGCCGTTACCGTCGGATCGGCGGGCCAGGTCTCCTGCCGCGGCCCGCTCGGCATCGCCCGCGCCCTCGATATGTTAAGCGGCGAGGCCTTGCCGCGCATCTGCTGAAAACGCGTGGCAACGATCATAAAGAAAGAATGACCGTCGGGAAAAATTAAGTTTTTATCAGGGGTTTGGAGCGCTCCCGACGATCCCCGATCGCGGGCACCTAGCTTAAATTTCGTTTTGTTGATTTCGGTCAACGATCGCGCCGCGTTCCGCGGCTAAACTATTTGGTACGTAAAACAAATAAAAATAGGGAGAGAGTGCGATGTTTACATGGCGGCTTGGCCCGACAGGGCGGCGGCTGCGTGTTCTTTTCGCGGCCGCCGAAATCTATCCTTTCGCCAAGACCGGCGGGTTGGCCGATGTCGGCGCCGCGCTGCCCGCCGCGCTTGCCGCGCTCGGGGTCGAGGTCCGCCTGATCCTGCCGGGCTATGTCTCGGCGCTCGATACCGCCGAGAACAAGCGAATGGTTCTGCGATTGCCGGGCGAGCGCGGGGGCGTGCTGCTCGGCCGCGCGCCGGATAGTGGCTTGCCGGTCTATCTGCTCGACCAGCCCGATCTTTTCCGCCGTGACGGCGGCCCCTATCAGGATCGCGACAAGCACGACTGGCCGGATAATTTCCGCCGCTTCACGCGTTTCTGCCGAGCCGCCGCCCATCTCGCCCTGGAGGGCGACGAGGACGGCTGGGCACCGGATCTGGTGCATGCCAATGACTGGCATACCGGTCTCGTGCCGGCGCTTCTGGCGTTTCACGGAGGGCCCCGTCCGGCCAGCGTGTTCACCATCCACAACCTCGCCTATCAAGGCAACTTCCCCCTCGAGGAAGCCCGCGCGGCGGGCCTTCCCCCGGCCATGCTGAAGCCCGAGGGTGCCGAGTTTTATGGCCAGTTTTCCTTTCTCAAGGCCGGCATCCGCTACGCCGACCGGCTGACCACGGTGAGCCCGACCTATGCCCGCGAGATCCTCACCGCGGAATTTGGCGCCGGCATGGATGGCCTGCTGCGCGACCGCGCCGCTGATCTGGTGGGGATCCTGAACGGCATCGATCAGGATCTCTGGAACCCGGCGCATGACGGCGATCTGCCAGCGCGCTACGATGTCGAGGACCGCGCCGGCAAGCGCTGCGCCAAGGCCGGGATCCTCGCTGAATTCGGGCTCGACCCGGCGGAGGACGCGCCGCTGGTCATTGGGGTCAACCGGCTGACCCACCAGAAAATGGCCGATGTCGTGCTCGAGGCATTGCCCGCGCTGCTCGATCAGGGTGTGCGGATCGTGCTGCATGGCGAGGGTGATCGGGAATTGGAAACCGCTTTTGTCGCCGCGGCGGCCGCGCGGCCCACGCAACTCGCTGTCCGCATCGGGTATGAGGAGGGCCTCGCGCACCGGCTCAACGCCGCCGCCGATCTCGCGCTGACGCCGGCCCGCTTCGAACCCTGTGGCCTTACCACGATGTATGCCATGCGCTACGGCGCCTTGCCGGTGACCCGCCCGGTTGGCGGGCTTGCCGATACAGTGGTGGATATCGACGAGCGTGGCGAGGATGGCGCGTCCGGAACCGGCTTTATCTTCACCGAGCCGACGGCGGCGGCGCTCGCGGCCAGCTTGCGCCGCGCCGGCCGGCTGTTCCGCATCCCCGCGGCCTGGGGGCATTTCCAGAAGAACGCGATGCGTCGCGATTTCGGGTGGGAGCGCTCGGCGCGGTGCTACCTCGCGGTCTATGAGGAAATGGCGCGATCGCTCGCGGTCGAACCGGCGCGGATCTGGGTGCCGGCGGCGGAATGAGCGGGGCGGACGAGCCTGCGGGGGCGATCGACTCCTGGCGCCCGCTCCCCGACACGCTCGCGGGGCTGCGCGATCTCGCGCTCGATCTCCGCTGGACCTGGAGCCACGAGGCGGACATGCTCTGGGAACGCATCGACGCCGATTTGTGGCGGCGAACGCGCAACCCCTGGACCATCCTCGACGATGTCTCGGCGACGCGCCTCGCCGAGCTGGCCGCCGATCCCGGTTTCGTTGCCCAGCTCGGCGCGTTGACCGCGGCGCGCGAGGCTTATCTGCGATCCCCTGGCTGGTTCGCCGAGAGCCATGGCGAGGACGCGCTCAAGGGTGTTGCGTATTTTTGCATGGAATTCGGCCTTGGCGAGGCGCTGCCGCTCTATGCCGGAGGGCTCGGCGTGCTCGCCGGCGATTTTCTCAAGACCGCGAGCGATCTCTGCGTGCCGGTGGTGGGCGTCGGCCTGCTCTATCAGGAAGGCTATTTCCGGCAGATGATCGACGCCAGCGGCTGGCAACAGGAGGCTTACCCCTATAACGAGCCGGCGACGATGCCGGTGCAGCCGGTGATTGATGGCAGCGGCGGGCGCTTGCGCATCACTCTCGAACTGCCCGGGCGGAGCCTCAGGCTTCGCGTCTGGCGAGCCATGGTCGGCCGCGCCACCCTCTATCTGCTGGACAGCAATGACTCGATAAACAGCCCGGTCGATCAGGGCATCACCGGCAAACTCTATGGCGGCGGCACCGAGATGCGGCTCCTGCAGGAGATCGTACTCGGCATCGGCGGCTGGCGGCTTATCGAGGCCATCCATCCCGAGATCGAGATCTGCCATCTCAACGAGGGTCATGCCGCGTTCGCCATCCTGGAGCGGGCGCGCAGCCTCGCGGCGCGCCTCGGGATCAGCTTCGCCGAGGCGCTTTGGGCGAGCCGGGCGGGTAACGTCTTCACCACGCACACCCCGGTCCGCGCCGGATTCGACCGTTTTCCCCGCGCTCTCCTGGAGCAATATCGTCACTCGGTGATGGGCGGGGAGGCGGATGCGATCGCCGCCGTCGCGCTCGACCTGGCCGGCGCGTCGGCGGCCGAGGAATTTTACAACATGGCGTTTCTCGCGCTCCGCGGCTCGATCGCGAGTTTCGGGGTCAGCGCGCTGCATGGCGCGGTGAGCCACGAGGTGTTCCAGCCCCTTTTTCCGCGTTGGCCGGAGCGCGAGGTGCCGGTTGGGCACGTGACCAATGGGGTGCATGTGCCGACCTGGGAATCGCCGGTGGCGGATGCGATCTTCGCTGGCGCGCGCGGCCAGCAACGCTGGCGGCGCATGGCCGATGACACGCATGCCGCGATCGCCGTGCTCGACGACGACCTGCTTTGGGACATGCGTGCCAAAAGCCGCCAGCGGCTGGTGCGCTCGATGCGCGCCCGGCTGCGCACCCATCTCGGCGTTCGCGGCTTTCCGCCGGACGTGGTGGCGCGCGCCGAGACCGTGCTCGATCCCAATATCCTGACCCTCGGCTTTGCCCGCCGTTTCACCGCCTACAAGCGCCCCAATCTGCTGCTGCACGATCGCGCCCGGCTGGAGCGTCTGCTCGGCGATGGCGCGCGGCCGGTGCAGTTGGTGGTCGCCGGCAAGGCGCATCCGGCCGACGAGGAGGGCAAGCGGATGATCCAGGAATGGGTCTCCTTCATCGCCCATCCGAGCCTCTGGCACCGCGTCGTCTTTCTCGAGGATTACGACATCGCGCTGGCCCAGGAGCTGGTGCAGGGCGTCGATGTCTGGATCAACACGCCACGCCGTCCCTGGGAGGCTTGCGGCACCAGCGGGATGAAGGTTCTGGTCAATGGCGGGCTCAACCTCTCCGCGCTCGACGGTTGGTGGCAGGAAGCCTACACGCCCGAACTCGGCTGGGCGATCGGCACCACGCGGCGGACGAGCGATGCGGCCCAGGACGACAGCGACGCGGCGGAACTCTATGCGGCTCTCGAGCAGGAGGTTCTGCCCGAGTTCTATGACCGCGACGCGCGCGGCATGCCGCGCGCCTGGCTTGCCCGGATCCGCCGCAGCATGGCGGCGTTGATCCCGCGTTTCAGCAGTACGCAAATGGTCCGGGATTACGTCGAGCAGGCCTATCTGCCGGCGGCCCGAGCCTTGCGGGCGCGGCTGGCCGCGGGTGCCGCGATGGCGAGGGAGCTGCGGCAATGGGAGCGGCGGCTCCGCGGCGCGTGGAAAACCCTCCATATCGGGACGCCCGAGATCATCCCCGAAAGCACGGGCTGGACAATCCGCGTCCCGCTCTATCTGGGTGAGATCGGGGCGGCGGATGTGCGCGTCGAGATCTACGCCGACGCCAGCGAAACCGCCCCGGCCGAGGCCATCCCGTTGGCCCGCGTGGCGCCGATCGCCGGGGCGTTCAACGGCTTCACCTATCACGCCACCATCGCGACCGCGCGGCCGGCCGCCGACTACACGATCCGAGTGGTGCCATACCATCCCGCGGCGCGTATTCCTGTCGAATTGCCGCTGATCCACTGGCAGGAACGCTAGCGGGCGCGAAGAGCGGTTTCGGCTGGCAGCATTATCTGAACTTTCACATTTTTTTGGCAATTAGGCGGTTGGAGAGATAAGGTCTGGCCGCCTCGTCAATTTTTCCATACGGTGTTGCCATGTTTTCCGCCGAAAGCTCCGCCATGCCCGAAACCGCGGCTTCGAGACCCGAGGCACCGGGCGCGCCGGGCGCAACGCCCACCTGGTGCAGCAGCGCCAAGGACATGGTCGGCTGCGCCCTCGGGCCGGCGCGGCTCTGGTTTACCATCGGCTTCGGCATCATCAACGAAGTCTATCATCCGCGCATCGATATTCCGCAAATTCGCGATCTCGGCTTCATCGTCGCCGATGGGGCGGGGTTCTGGGTCGAGGTCAAGCGGCTCGGTGGTTATACCCTGCGCCTTGCCGCGCCGGGCGTGCCGGCGGTGGAAATCCTGCACACCCATCCGCGTTTCACGCTGCGGCTTCGCGTGACGCCCGATCCGTTGCGCGATGTTTTGCTGGTCGAGCCAACCCTTTCGGGGGATGCGGAACTGCGCCTCTATGCCCTTTTGGCGCCGCATATCGGCGCGACCGGGGAGGGCAATGTCGCCGCGGTCGCGCGCTATCGCGGACGGCGGGTGCTATGGGCGGAGCAGGGACCCTTCGGCCTCGCCCTGGCGGCCGCTGACCAGCGCCAGCGCGATGTTCTCGGCGCGGCGAGCGCGGGCTATGTCGGTGTGAGCGATGGCTGGCAGGATTTCGCCCAGCATGGCCGGCTCACCTGGCAATATGAGCGCGCCGGGCCGGGCAATGTCGCGCTGATCGCGGCCCTGCCGCGCGTCTCGGTGCTCGCGCTTGGTTTTGCCGCGAGCAAGCAGGCGGCGGCAACGCTCGCGGTCTCCAGCCTGCTCGAACCCTTCGATTCGGTGCTGCTGCGTCAGGTTTCCGACTGGCAGGCCTGGTACGCGCTGGCTAACGCGCGCAACCCGGTGCGCTGGGAGGCGCCCGAGGCCTTGCGCGATCAGTTCATGGTTTCGACCATGGTGCTGCGCGCCCATCTCGACAAGACCTATCCCGGCGCCATGGTCGCGAGCCTCAGCATCCCCTGGGGCGACCGGCAGAGCGAACGCGGCGGCTATCACCTGGTCTGGCCGCGTGATCTCGTGCAATGCGCGGGCGCCTTGCTCGTGCTCGGGGCGGAGGACGAGGCGCGCAACGCGCTGCGCTATCTCATCGCGACGCAGCGCGAGGACGGGCATTGGGAGCAAAACCAATGGCTCGGCGGACGGCCTTATTGGCACGGCAAACAGCTCGACGAGACCGCGTTTCCCGTGCTGCTCGCCGCCCTGCTCGCCGAACACGACGCGCTCGGCGGCACCGAGGTGGCCAGCATGATCGAGCGCGCGCTCGGCTACATCCTCTGCCATGGCCCGGCGAGCGAGCAGGACCGTTGGGAAGAAAGCGCGGGGATCAACGCCTTCACGCTCGCCACCTGTATTGCCGCCCTGGTCGCTGGCGCCCCGTTTCTCCCTCTCCGCGCCCGGCGCCTGGCGCTCGCCATGGCGGATTTCTGGAACGCTTCCGCCGAGCACTGGCTCGCCATCCATGGCGGCAGGCTCGCCGCCGAGGCTGGCGTCGCCGGCCACTACATCCATATCGCGCCGGCGCGCATCCTGGCCGACGCGAGCGCCTTCGCGGATCCCATCCCGCTCCACAACCAAGCCGATCACACAACGCTTCCCGCGGCGGAGCTGGTTTCGCTCGATTTCCTGCAACTCGTGCGGCTTGGCCTGCGGCGTGCTTCCGACCCGCTGATCCAGGATAGCCTCGCCGTTGCCGATCGGCTGCTCAAGGTGGAAACGCCGTCGGGTCCGGCCTGGCACCGCTACGTCCATGACGGCTACGGCGAAACCGAGGACGGCTCGCCGTTCACCGGCCATGGTCGCGGCCGGGCTTGGCCGCTGCTCGCCGGCGAGCGCGGGCACCACGAGGTTGCGGCCGGGCGCGATCCTTTGCCGCTGCTCGAAGCCATGGTGGCGATGGCCGGGCCGGGTGGGATGATCCCCGAGCAGGTCTGGGACGCCGCGCCGATCCCGCGCCGTTTCCTCTACCCCGGCCGGCCGAGCGGATCGGCGATGCCGCTGGCTTGGGCGCATGCCGAGTTCATCAAGCTGGTGGTCTCGCGTCACGCCGGCCGGCCGATCGACGCCCCGACCGCGGTGGCGCGGCGCTATCGCGAACATCGCCGCCCGGCGCGCCGGAGCTTCTGGCTGCCGCACGCTCCCATCGGGACCTTCGCCGCCGGTACCCGCCTCGTCATCGCCCTGGCGCAGCCGGCGGAGATCCATTGGCGCATCGCGGGCGAAGCGGAAGCTCGCGTGAGCGCGACCCTGCCGGCTGGACTCGGCCTGCACACCGCCGATCTCCCGGTTGGTCATCTGCCCGCGGGGACCGCGATCGAGTTTACCTGGCGAGACCGCCAGAGCGGCAACTGGGCCGGCGAGAATTTTCGCCTGCTCGCCCGCTAATCCGCCCCACCGCTAATCCGCCGCCACCTCATGCGCCACCTCATGGGCCAGCACGACCGCCCGGGCGGGTAGCGTGAGGCGCGCGCCGAGCGCGCCGCGCCGGCGCCGCCCAGCGCTTTCCAGCAGCATTCGCCAGCGCCGACCCGCGCGCGGGGGAGGCAGCACAACCTCGATCGGGGAGGTGCCGGCGTGCAGCGCGAGGAAGCTGCGCTGTGCCGGGGTCGCGCCATCGCCGGGGGCATAAACTGCGGCGATCAACGTCCGTCCTGCCGGGTCTTGCCAGTCCGCAACCGTCATCTCCTGCCCATCCGGCCGGCGCCAGGCGATATCGGGCAGCCCGCCTGCCTCCGACGCCACCCCGCGCAGCGGCGCCTCTCCCCGCAACAGCGCGCAATGGCGGCGCAGGCGGAGCAAGCGCGTGGTGAAACCCAGAAGGTCGCGATCCATCCCCTCCCAGTCGAACCAGGTGAGCGGGTTGTCCTGGGCATAGGGGTTGTTATTGCCGCCCTGGCTGCGTCCGCTCTCATCGCCCATCGTCAGCATCGGCGTGCCCCGCGAGAGCAGCAGGATCGCGAGCAAGGCGCGACGGTCGGCGGCGCGGCGGGCAAGGATGGCGGGATCGTTGGATGCGCCCTCGCTGCCGTTATTCCAGGAATAGTTCGTCTCGGTGCCATCGCGATTGCCCTCGCCATTGGCTTCGTTGTGCTTGCGCTCATGGGCAACGAGATCGGCGAGGGTGAAGCCATCATGCGCGGTGACGAAATTGATCGAGCGCGAGAGGGGCCGGTGGCGCGGGGTGAAAATATCGGCCGAGCCGGCAAGACAGGTGGCAAGCGTCCCGAGCTGCCCCGCATCACCCCGCCAGAAGCGGCGCACCGTGTCACGATAGCGATCGTTCCACTCGCCCCAGGCGGCGGGAAACGCGCCGAGACGGTAGCCGCCCGGTCCGACATCCCAGGGCTCGGCGATGCGGGCGCGATGGCGGAGGAGGGGATCCTGGTCGATCGCGGTCAAAAGCGGTGCCGCCGGATCGAAGCCGCGCGGTTCGCGGCCGAGCACGGTCGCGAGGTCGAAGCGGAACCCATCCACACCGGCCCGTACCCAGAGGCGCAGCGCATCCATGGCCAGCCGCAGCGCCGGCGGCTGATCAAGCGCCAACGTGTTGCGGCAGCCGGTGTCATCGACGTAACGCGCGGGATCGGCGGGATCGAGCCGGTAATAGCTCGCATTGTCGAGACCGCGCAGCGAGACGGTCGGGCCGGAGGCGTCGTATTCGCCGGTGTGGTTGAGCACGATATCGAGCAGCACCGCGAGTCCCGCCGCATGCAGCGCCTTGATCGCGGCGCCGATTTCCTCCCAGCCTTCGGGTGCGAGGCGCGGATCGGGGGCGAGAAAGGCGACCGGGTTATAGCCCCACGCATCGGAGAGACCGAGCGCGGGAAGATGCGGCGCATCGATCGTGGCGGCGACCGGCATGAGTTCGACGGCACTGACGCCGAGCCGGCGGAGATAGGCGAGCGAGACCGGATGGCCCAGTGCCGCGAACCGGCCACGGAGTTCGGGCGGAATGCGCGACTGGCGCATCGTAAAGCCGCGCGGGTTGATTTCGTAGATCACCTGGCCTTCCCAGACGAAGGGGGGGCGCGGTGAACAAGGCGGCGGCGGCGCCACGATCGCCTTCGGCATGGCCGGGGCGCTATCGGCGCTGGAACTGGCGAACAGCGTGGGATGCAGCCGGAACCGGCGGTCGAGGCGGATCGCGAAGGGATCGCAGAGCAGTTTGCCAAGATCAAAACGATGCCCGCGCGCCGGATCCCACGGCCCCGCCGCGCGCAACCCATAGCGCGCGCCAGGGCCGATCCCGCCGATATGGCCATGAAACACGTCACCGGTGCGCTCGGGCAGGCGAACGCGCTCGATTTCCCGCTCCCCGCTCGGATCGAACAGGCAAAAGAAGATGGCCTCGGCATGGGCCGAGAACACCGCGACGTTTACCCCCGCCGCATCCACCGACACCCCCAGCGGCTCGGGTGCGCCGGGCCCGAGAGGCCGCCGGCTCACCCCGGATCCCGCTGGAAAAAGAGGGGGGCGCGCGGGGGGATGACAGTTTCGGCCGCGATCCAACGGGATCCGCTCGTTTCACAATCCCCCGCATGGAGCGCTGGATGGTGACGATAGAGACGGCTGCGGTCGCGGATCAGGGTCTGCACGCCGCGATGCACGGGATAGTCCGGCACGTGCCACTCCAGGCCGCGCGCGTGGCCCCATTCCCGTGTCTGGCCGAACGTCATCTTGTCGTGATGCCAGCGCCGATGCGCCGGATCAAGCGCCATGGAGCGGAAGATGTCTTGCATCCAGCCCATGTTCCACTTGAAGCCGAGGCCGCCGGTCTCGACGGGCCGCGAGACACCCGCTCGGTCGGACTGGAAACCACGCCTTGGATCGGCGTGCCCATAGAGCGGCGCGCCGTCGAAACGCGCCAGGCCAGGGATATGGGTCGGAAAATGCGCGGGCAACCCATCGAGGATCACGCCGCGCCCAGCATGATGCGCACGATCGGCGAAGCGGATGAAACCCTCCGGCTCGCCAAAGCGTCGGCTCGTGCGCGATGATCGGCGGCGGCGAATCACGGTTCACGGCTTATGTCGAGACGATCACCGCGGCGCTCGGTCACGCTGACCGCGCCACGCTTTTCCGATCGTATTGCGCCGGATGGCTGCTGCCGGGTGATCGCCAGAGCGTCGAGCTGATGGCCGCGCGCGGGCGGCCGGCGGTTACGGCAAGGGCGCCCTGTAGCTCTGCAACAACGTGATATAATCGCCACGATCGGCATCATCCGGCCAGCCGCCCCCCGCCCGGCTCATCCGCCCACGGAGCGCGGCGAGGGTGGCGAAGCCGCGCGCCTCGCCCCAGCGCTGCAACCCCGCCAGCAGGCCGCGCAGATGGTCCGGGCCGTGGCGCAGCAGGGCGGCGGTGGTCATTACCGCGTCGGCGCCGACCAGCAGATATTTTATCACTTCGTCCGCCGTCTCGACCCCGGTACTGGCGGCAATCTCGGCGCGCAGCGTGCCTGCCAGGGCGCCGATCCACAACAGGCCGGGGCGGATCTCGGCGGCGCTGCTCAGGGTCGGCTGCCGCCAGAGGCGCAAGGTCGCGAGATCGATATCGGGCTGGTAGAAACGGTTGAACAGCACGAACCCATCCGCCCCCGCCGCATCCAGCCGGCGGATCACCGCGCCCGGGGCGCTGAAGCCGGAGCTGAGTTTCATACTCACCGGAATATTCACCGCCCGCTTCACCACGCCGAGCACGTCTTCATGGCGCTGCTCCACCGCCCTACTGTCGAGCCGCGGATCGGTCGGGGGGAAATAGACGTTGAGTTCGATCGCCTGCGCGCCGGCTTCTGCGGCCAGGGTGGCGTAGTGGGTCCAGCCCGCGTCGGTCACGCCGTTCAGGCTCGCGATCACCGGAATATCGAGCGCAGCGCGGGCGCGGGCGATCAGCTCTAGCTGTTGGTGCGGCCCGGTTTCGGGTAGGCTGCCTTCGGGAAAAAATCCGCGGGCTTCGGCAAAACCGCTGGCGAGGTCGTCGAGGCGGTCGCGCAGCGCGGTCTCGGCGGCGATCTGCTCCTCGAACAGCGATGGCAGCACCACCGCCGCCGCCCCGGCGTCTTCCAGCCGGCGCAGGCCCGCAAGTGATCCGGTCAGCGGCGAGGCCGAGGCGATCAAGGGATTTTTCAGTGCGAGCCCGAGATAGCGTGTCCTGAGGTCCATGGCGCGCGTCACCCTGAAACAGGAACCGGCGGGTGGAACCGACTGGCCTGCCACCCCGCCATTTCCTCATAGGTGCGGTATTTCTCGACGATCGCCGCCTGGGCCAGGGCGAGAAGTGCCGCCGCTTCCCCCGGCCGGGTCTCGGCCAGCGCGCGGTAACGGATTTCCTGATAGGCGTAGTCGCGGAAGGCGATCGTTGGCCGCGGCGAGTCGAGGCGAAACGGATTTTCGCCGATGTCGCGCATCGCCGGATCGTAGCGGAACAGCGGCCAATAGCCGCACGCCACCGCAAGATCCTGCTGCGAAAGCCCCTGGCGCAAATCATAGCCATGCGCGATGCAAGGTGAATAGGCCAGAATAAGGGCTGGGCCGGGATAGGCCTCGGCCTCGCGGAAGGCGAGCAGCGTCTGCTGCGGATTGGCGCCCATCGCCACCTGCGCGACATAGACATTGCCGTAGGCGATCGCCTGCAGCGCCAGATCCTTGCGCACGGTGCGCTTGCCGGCGGCGGCGAAGCGGGCGATGGCGCCGAGCGGTGTCGCTTTCGAGGCCTGCCCGCCGGTGTTCGAATAGACCTCGGTGTCCAGCACCAGCACGTTCACATCGCGCCCGCTGGCCAGCACGTGATCGAGCCCGCCATAGCCAATGTCATAGGCCCAGCCATCACCGCCGACGAGCCAGATGCTGCGGCGGACGAGATAATCGGCGACCGAGAGCAGATCGCGCGCGGCGGGGTCGGCGCCGAGCGCCGTCAGTTGGCGGGTGAGCGCGGCGAGCCGGGCGCGCTGGGCGCGAATTTCAGATTCCTGGCGCTGCGGGGCGGCGAGGATCTCGGCAACCAGCGCCGTCCCGAGGCGTGGCGCCAGCGTCTCCGCCAACCGGCGCGCGAGCGCCACGTGCTGGTCGGCGGCGAGGCGGAAGCCGAGGCCGAATTCCGCGTTATCCTCGAATAGCGAATTGGACCAGGCCGGGCCGCGGCCCTCGGCGTTCTTCGTCCACGGTGTCACCGGCAGATTGCCACCATAGATCGAGGAGCAGCCGGTGGCATTGGCCACCATCGCGCGATCGCCGAATAATTGCGAGAGCAGCTTCAGATAGGGGGTCTCGCCGCAGCCAGCGCAGGCGCCGGAGAAAGCGAAGAGCGGCTCCAGGAACTGCACGCCGCGGACATTGGCGAAATCGACGCGCGCGCGATCGTTGATTGGCAAAGCCTCAAAGAATTTGATGCGCGGGCGCTCGGCTACGGCGCGATCCTGCTTGGGATGGAGATCGATCGCTTTCCGCCCCGGCATAGTGACGCTGAACGCCGGGCAGGCCTCGACGCAGAGACCGCAGCCGGTGCAATCCTCGAGATAGAGTTGCAAGGTGAAGGCGACGTCGGGAAAGCCGCGCACGTTGATGGGGGCGGCGCAAAATCCCTCCGGCGCGTCTTTGAGCCGGGCCGCGTCGTAGTATTTGGCGCGGATCACGCCGTGCGGACAGACGAAGCTGCACTGGCCACATTGCACGCAGGACGTGGGATCCCAGATCGGCACGTCCTCGGCGATGTCGCGCTTTTCATAGCAAGCGGTGCCCGAGGGGAAGGTGCCCTCGGCGGGCATCAGGCTCACGGGGATATCATCGCCGCGCCCATCCAGCATCAGCGCGGTGACGGCGCGGACGAAATCCGGCGCCGCCGCAGGCACCGGCGACGGCCGGTCCCAGGTCGCGGTGACGGCGGCGGGGATCGCCACTTCCTGGAGCCGTGCGAGCGTGCCATCGATCGCGCGGAAGTTTCGCTCGACGATTTCCTCGCCCTTGCGCGCATAGGTTTTGCGCACGGCATCCTTGATCCGCGCGATCGCCTCAGCGCGGGGAAGCACGCCGGCGATGGCGAAGAAACAGGTTTGCAGGATGGTGTTGGTGCGCCCGCGCAGGCCGACCTCCTCGGCGGTGCGCGAGGCATCGATCACGAAGAGCTTGAGGCCGAGCGCCAGAATGCGCGCCTGCATCGCGCGCGGCAGATGCTCCCAAATCTCATCGGGTCCATAAGGGCTGTTGAGCAAAAGCGTGGCGCCGGGAGCGGCGAGGCGCAGGATGTCGCGCCGGCCGACGAAGCCCCAATGGTGGCAGGCGATGAAACTCGCGTGCCCGATCAAATAGGGCGCCGCGATCGGCCGTGGCCCGAAGCGCAGGTGGGAAACCGTCTCGGCCCCGGATTTGTGCGAATCATAGACAAAATAACCCTGCGCGTAGCGTCCGGCATCCTCGCCAATGATTTTGACGCTGTTCTTGTTGGCGCCCACCGTGCCATCGGCGCCAAGACCGTAGAACACCGCGCGCACTTCGTCCTCGGGCTCGATCGCGAAGCCCGGATCAATATCGAGGCTGGTATGGCCGACATCGTCGGTGATGCCGACCGTGAAGCCCTGACGCGGCGCCGCGCGCGCCAGTTCGTCGAACACCGCCTTGGCCATTGCCGGGGTAAAATCCTTGGACGAAAGCCCGAAGCGCCCGCCGATGATACGCGGCAAGGCCGGGCGCGCGCCGCAAGCGAAAGCCTGGGCGAGCGTCGTCACCACGTCCTGATAGAGCGGCTCGCCCGGCGCCCCAGGCTCCTTGGTCCGGTCGAGCACCGCAACCGCGCGCACCGTCGCCGGCAGGGCCGCGAGAAAGGCCTCGGCGGCGAAGGGGCGGAATAGCCGCACCTGCAGCACGCCGAGCTTTTCGCCCCGCGTGCGGAGCGCCTGGGCGGTTTCCCGCGCCGTCTCGGCGCCACTTCCCATCACCACCAAAACCCGCTCGGCATCGGCCGGGCCGTCATAGGCGAACAGATTGTAGCGCCGGCCGGTCACCGTGGCGAAGCGGTCCATCGCCGCCTGCACATGGCCAGGCATGGCGGCGTAGAACGGGTTCACCGTCTCGCGCGCCTGGAAGAACGTGTCGGGGTTATGCGCCGTGCCGCGCACCACCGGGTGCTCGGGATCGAGTGCGCGGGCCCGGTGGGCACGCACCAGATCGTCGTCGATTAAGGCGCGGATTTCAGCGTCATCGAGCAGAGTAAGGGTATTCACTTCATGGGACGTGCGAAAGCCATCGAAGAAATGCAAGATCGGAACTCGCCCGGCGAGCGTCGCCATTTGCGCGATCAGCGCGAGATCATGGGCTTCTTGCACAGAGGCTGAGCACAGCAAGGCAAAACCCGCGCCGCGCACCGCCATCACATCGGAATGATCGCCAAAGATCGAGAGCGCCTGGGTCGCGACCGAGCGCGCCGCGACATGGAAGACAGAAGGCGTCAATTCGCCCGCGATCTTGAACATATTGGGCAGCATCAGGAGCAGCCCCTGCGAGGATGTGAAGGTGGTGGTGAGTGCCCCCGATTGCAGCGCGCCATGCACCGCTCCGGCCGCGCCCCCTTCGCTTTGCATCTCCTGGACCACCGGCACGCTGCCCCAGATATTGCGCAAGCCGGCGGCCGTCCATTCATCGGCGAGTTCGGCCATGTTGGAGGAGGGCGTGATCGGGTAGATCGCGCAGACCTCATTCACCCGATAAGCGACATGGGCAACCGCGGTATTGCCATCCATCGTCGCGCGCTGGCTCATGCCACCTCTCCGCTTGGCTCGGGCAACATCTCGATCGCATGGCAGGGGCACTGCTCGAAGCAGACCGCGCAGCCGGTGCATTTCGCGTAGTCATAGCGATAGCGATTGCCCGGACCGAGCTTGATGATGGCGTCTTCCGGGCAGGCGGCGTAGCAATTATCGCACTCGAAACAGACGCCGCAGGAGAGGCAGCGCTGCGCCTCGCGCCGTGCCTCGGCGGGGGTGAGCCCGGCGGCGATCTCGGCGAAGCCGGAGCGGTCGGCGGGGGGGATCTCGCGCTGCGCCGCGGGGTCGGCGTCGCTGAACACCGGCAGATGCAGCATGGCGAAATTCACCAGCGGCGGAGATGCCGGCGCAGCCTGGCTCACTCCGCGCAGCCAGGCATCGATGTGACGCGCCGCGCGCTTGCCATGGCCGACCGCGACGGTCACGCTCCGTTGCGCCGGTACCATGTCGCCGCCGGCGAAAATGCCGGGGGCGCCGGTCATCATGTCCGCCCCGACCGCCACCGTGCCATCCGGGCGGATGTCGATCCCCGGCACGCGGCGGAGGAAGCCGCTTTCGGTGTCCTGGCCGAGCGCCAGCACCACCGCATCGGCGGAAAGGGTCTCGATCTCGCCGGTCGGGACCGGGCGCCCCGCGCCATCGATGGCCATGCGCTCCACCGTGAGTTCGGCTCCGGCGATTTCCTTGATCGTTGTCAGCCACTTGATTTTTACGCCCTCGGCCAGCGCCTCGTCGGCCTCGAAAGCATGCGCTGGCATATGCGCGCGGTCGCGGCGATAGACGATGAGTGTCTCCTCGGCGCCGAGCCTTTGGGCGGTACGGGCGGCGTCCATCGCGGTGTTGCCACCACCATAGACCACCACGCGGCGGCCGAGCAGGGGGCGTTCCCCGGCGCTCACCTCGCGCAGCAGGCTAACGGCGTCGAGCACGCGCGCGGCATCGCGCGCCGGGATCTCGACGTGATGCGAGCGCTGCGCGCCGATCGCCACGAACACCGCGGCGAATTTGCCGGCCGCGCGCTCGCCGAGCAGATCCTCGACCTTATGGTTGAGCACGATCCGCACGCCGAGGGCCGTGATGCGCGCCACTTCGCGGGCGAGTTCGGCGCGTGGCAGACGGTAGGCGGGAATACCGAAATGCAGCATGCCGCCGGCCACCGGCCCGGCTTCGTGGATTTCGACCGCGTGGCCGAGCCGGGCGAGGTGATAGGCGCAGGAGAGCCCCGAGGGGCCGGCGCCGACAACAAGCACGCGCTTCCCCGGCCCTGGCGCCCCGCGCGGCAGCGTCCAACCCTCCGCCGCCGCGAGATCGCCAAGAAACCGCTCCACCGCGTGGATGCTCACGGCGGCGTCCAGTTCGTTGCGATTGCAGGCGCTCTCGCAGGGGTGGTAGCAGACCCGCCCGTGCGTTGCCGGCAGCGGGTTGTCCGCCACCAGACGTTCCCATGCGGCGTGGTATTGGCCGGCTTGGGCGAGCGCGAGCCAGGCCTGCACGTCCTCGCCGGCCGGGCAGGCGTTGTTGCAGGGCGGCAGCAGGTCGACATAGACCGGCCGGCGCGCGCGCACGGGCCCAGCGCCGGGGGCGGCGGTGAGATCGACTGCCTTGGTCATGTCGGAACGTTTCAGCATGGCCTGCCCTCCTCGCTGAGGCGGCGGTAGCGTGCCGCCACGTCTTCCCGCCGCAATCGCGCGGTACCCACCCCGGCGACCGCGGCGGCGCCGGCCGCGATCCCCCAGTCGAGTGCCGCATCAGGCGTCGCGCCACCCGCGAGGGCCAATACCATGGCCGCGAGGAACGCATCGCCAGCGCCAACCGCGCTCCTTACCGGCCCGGCCAGGGCGGGGCGGCGCCGCACGCCGGCCTCCGTCGCCAGGATCGCCCCGTCCGCGCCCAGGCTCACCGCAACCATCCGTGCCGCGCCGGAACGCACCAGGGCATGGGCTTCCGCCTCCTGCGCCGCCGGGTCGGGCAAGGCGCGGCCGACCAGGGATTCCAGTTCGCGCAGGCTGGGTTTCATCAACGCGATACCGGCGCCGAGAGCCGCGCGCAGGGCGGGGCCGGAGCTGTCGAGCACGAAGCTCTGGCCGCGCGCGGTGGCCCGGCGTGCCGCCTCGGCATAGACCTCCGCCGGTACGCCGGGCGGCAAACTGCCGCTGGCAACGACGAAGCCGCCCGCAGCCTCGTCGAGTGCCGCGAGTGCCGCGCGCCATTCCGCTTCGGCCAGGCTTGGCCCTTCGGGGACGAAACGGTACTCCTGTCCGCTGTCGGTTTCGCGCACGGTGAAGGATACGCGCGTGCGCCCGGCGATCGGCACCACCCGGTGGGGTACGCCGGATTCTTCGAGCAATTCGGTCAGGAACTGACCCGTCGCGCCGCCGCAGGCGCACACCGCCAGCGTCTCCCCGCCCAGCGCCTGGATCACGCGGGCCACATTGATGCCGCCGCCACCGGGGTCGACATGCTCGTCGGTCGTACGGATCTTGTGCGTCGGGCGTACCGCCGGCGCGGCGGTGGCGACATCGACCGCCGGGTTTAACGTCAGCGTGACGACGCGCCTGCTCACCTTGAAGCCCGCTGATCAAGCGAATTTGGGAAAAGACTATGCTCTAAAAACATTAACTTTTTCCGGTCGATTCCGGGGCGCACGGGCATTCCTTTGCAAACCCTCACCTTTGCAAACTCTCAGAGCCTGAAAATCAAGCGAACTTGAAAAAGCACGCCCTTTGGAAACATTGGCTTTTTCCGGCGATTTCCGAGAAAGAGGGCATTCTTTTTCACACTCTCAGGGGACGACCGAGAGCTGGTTGTCGACCGCCGCGACGCCAGCGGCCGACCAGGCGGCGTTCTCCGCCGTGCGCCATGCCACAAGACTCGGCACCTCGCCGCTCAGCGTAACCGTCGCGCCCTCCACCGCAACCGCGATCCGGCTGGCATCGAGTTCGGCGTGGCGTGCGAGGGCGCGATGCACTTTGCTGGCGATGTCGGGCGTGGCCGCGCCGGGGCGGACGACAATCTCGTTGTCCACCGCCAGCACGCCCTCTAATTGCCGGATGCGGGCTTCGGCTTCCTGCTTCTGATACTGCCACTCCAGCGTGCCGATCAGGGTGACGATGCCACCCGCGACCTTGAAGCGGATATGGGCATCCGGGATCTGTGCGTCCCAGCGTAGCACGCTTGCCACGCGCTCGGCGATTTCGTCGTCGGAATAGCGCCGGGAGGAGGGCGGCTCGACCGCGATCTCCTGCACCAGGCCGCGCACGCCGCGCACGTGCCAGACCGCGCGCTCGGCCGCGTGTTTCTCGGCGAGGCTCTCCACCACGCCGCCGAGATGGACGATACCGTTATGGACCGCGATGGTGATGCGCGCGGCATCGACATGCGGTGCCCATTCCAGTTCCTCGGCGATCGTTTGCCGCAAGCTTTGATCATCCATGGGAGTTACCCTCTAACGCAGACATGGTTTCGGCCTCGTGGACAATGGCAATGGTGCGGAGCAGACTGGAAGGATTGACGCTGATCGAGTCGATGCCGATGCCCGCGAGGAAGCGGGCGATCTCCGGATAATTGGCGGGAGCTTCGCCACAGATGCCGACCTTGCGGTGGTTGCGCCGCGCGCCCGTGACGGCAAGCCGCAGCATCTCCAGCATGCCAGGATCGCGCTCGTCGAAATCGAAGGCGACAACGTCGGAATCGCGATCGACGCCGAGGGTGAGCTGGGTCAGGTCGTTGGAGCCGATCGAGAAGCCATCGAACACGCGGGCGAAGGCATCGACCTGGATTACATTATTGGGGATCTCGCACATCACGTAGATCTCAAGCCCATCCTCACCGCGCGTGAGGCCATGGCGCGCCATTTCCGCCAAAACGGTCTCCGCTTCCGCGACACGTCGGCAGAACGGCACCATGACCAGCAGATTGCCGAGCCCCATTTCACCGCGTACTCGCCGGAGCGCGGCGCATTCGAGCGCGAAGCCCTCGGCATAGGCGGGATGCGCGTAGCGCGCGGCACCACGAAACCCGAGCATCGGATTGGCCTCACGCGGCTCGAATGGGGCGCCCCCGATCAAGGCCGCGTATTCATTGGTTTTGAAGTCGGAGAGCCGCACGATCACCGGCTTTGGATAGAAGGCGGCGGCGATGGTGCCGACACCCTCGGCGAGGGTGCGGATGAAGAACTCGCGCGGCGAGGCATCGGCCGCGGCGAGGTCGGCAATCCGCGCGCGTTCCGCGGCGCTGATCCGCTCGGGGTGCATGAGCGCCATCGGATGGACACCGATATGCTCGTTGATGATAAATTCCATGCGCGCCAGCCCGACCCCCTCGTTCGGCATCATCGCGGTGCGGAAGGCGAGATCGGGATTGCCGAGATTGACCATGATCGCGGTTTTCGGCATCGCGAGCCCAGTGACATCGACGCGGGAGACCTCGAACGGAAGAACGCCGGCATAGACCGCGCCTTGTTCGCCGCCGGCGCAGGAGACGGTCACCGTATCGCCGGTCTTGAGCGCTGCCGTCGCGTTGCCGCCCCCGACCACCGCCGGCACGCCGAGTTCGCGCGCGACGATCGCGGCATGGCAGGTGCGCCCGCCATGGTCCGTGACGATGGCCCCGGCGGTCTTCATCACCGGCTCCCAATCAGGGCGGGTCTCGGCCGCGACCAACACTTCACCGGGGTGGAACGCCTGCAAATCCGTCGTCTCGCGGATCAACCGCACGACGCCGCTGGCGATTTTTTCGCCGACTGCCTTGCCGCTCACGAGCGGGGAGGCTTCCGCGCGCAGCGTGTAGGTTTCCAGCATGCCTGGCTGACGGCGGGAGGCGACGGTTTCCGGACGCGCCTGCACGATATAGAGTTTATTGTCCTCGGCGTCCTTGGCCCATTCGATATCCATCGGTTCGGGGTGGCCGGAGGCGGCGGAATAGTGTTCCTCGATGCTGATCGCATCGCCTGCCAGGGCGAGCACTTCGGCATCGCTCAGGCAATAACGCCGCTGAAGTTCGGGCGGCGTCGGCTCATCCTGCGTGCTCGCTCCGGTGTGGCCCGCGGCGAGCACCATGGTGAGCTGCTTGCGGCCGAGCACGCGGCGCAGCACGGCGCGGTGACCCTGGCGAAAGGTCGGCTTATGGACATGAAACTCGTCAGGATCAACCTTGCCCTGCACGACATTCTCGCCGAGCCCGTAGGAGCCGGTGATGAACACGACATCGCGAAAGCCGGACTCAGTATCGAGAGTGAAAATCACCCCACTCGACGCACGGTCGGAGCGCACCATTTTCATCACGCCGACCGAAAGCGCGACCTTGAAATGATCGAAGCCGTTATTGACACGATAGACGATGGCGCGATCGGTGAAGAGGGAGGCGAAGCAGCGGCGACAGGCCTCGAATACATCATCCGCGCCAGTGATGTTGAGATAACTGTCGTGCTGGCCGGCAAAGCTTGCATTCGGCAGATCCTCCGCGGTCGCCGAACTGCGCACCGCGACCGCGACACCTTCGCCATATTCATGCTCGAGCTCGGCGTAAGCCTCGGCGATCGCGCGGCGTAGTATGGTGGTGCCGGTCGCGGCGTGAACGATCTCGCGCGCGCTGGCCGCGGCCCGGCTCAACGCCCTGACGTCGGTTACGTCGAGCGTGTCGAGCAGGGCATGGAGTTTAGCAAAAGCGCCGGCATCCCCAAGCGCTTGGCGATAGGCGAAGGCGGTGAGCGCAAACCCATTCGGCACCCGCACGTTCGCCGCTCCAAGCCGGCTATAGAGTTCGCCCAACGAGGCATTCTTGCCCCCGACTTCGGGAACATCAGCGATACCGAGCGCAGCGAACCAGCGAACCAACGGGGATGCGACGGACATACTGTAGCTCCCTCCACTAAGTATTATATGCAAAATCATATAATCCATCGCGCCATCTAGCATTGATCTGGGTCAACGGCGGCGATATCCTGGCATTCGATGAAATTTTTCAGGCAGCGTTGCTCGCCTTGAGCCGGATGCCGGGGCAGGACGCGAGCGAGCGGTGGCGCCCGTAAGATCGCCACACGGACGGCAATGCCGGATAGCGCCGGGGCGAGACGCAGGTCCGGCCGCGTGTCTGTGCCCGCGCTTCTGTGCCCGCGCTGGCAGGGAGATGGCGCCGCCAAGCAGCGAAGGCGCGTGCGGAAGATCCGCCGAGCCACCGCCCGTGACGTGGTCGCGGAGGAAAGCCTTCGTGCTGAGGCCTAAAACGCCGCCTCATCAAAAGCCATCATTGCCTGCTTGCCTGATTTGATGGCGAGATAGAGCGCGCCGGCCTGCGGCAGGATGCGTTCCATGTAGAAGCGCGCGGTGACGAGCTTGGCGTGATAGAACGCGGCCTCGCCATGGGCTGTCGGCAAAGCCTCAAGCGCCACCTTCGCCATGCGTGCCCACATGAAGCCGAGCGCGACCAGGCCGAAAAGGCGGAGATACTCGCTCGCCGCCGCTCCCGCTTCCTCTGCGTCGCGCAACCCGGCTTCCGCGATTGTCGCGGTCGCAAGCTGCAAGGCGCCGAGCGCTTTTTCCAGCGCCCCCACCATGGAAGCGAGCTTGGGATGCGTCTTGTGCGCAGCGATGAAGTCGGCAACAGGGTGAAAAAAACCGCGCAGCAGTCGTCCGTTATGCGCACCGAGTTTGCGCCCCACGAGGTCAAGCGCCTGGATGCCGTTGGTGCCCTCATAGATCATCGCGATCCGCGCATCACGAACATACTGCTCGACGCCGTGATCGCGGATATAGCCGTGGCCGCCATGGATCTGCACCCCGATATTGGCCGCCTCGAAGCCGAAATCAGTGAACAACGCCTTGACGATCGGCGTCATCAGCGCGGTGAAATCCTCCGCCTGCTGGCGCAGCGCCGGATCCTTGCTGTATTCCAGCGTATCGAGCGCGCGCGCGACCCAGGCGCCGAGTGCGCGGCAGCCCTCGGCATAGGCACGCATGGTGAGCAGCATGCGGCGCACATCGGGATGCACGATGATTGGATCAGCGGGTATTTCGGGATGCTGGGCGCCGGCGAGCGAGCGCCCCTGGAGCCGCTCGCGCGCATAGACGACGGCGCTCTGATAGGCGGCCTCGCTGATCGCAAGGCCCTGAATACCCACCGAGAGGCGCTCGCTGTTCATCATCGTGAACATCGCGGCAAGACCGCGATGCGGCGCGCCGACGAGCCAGCCTGTGGCGTTCTCGAAGGTCAACTGGCAGGTGGCTGACGCCTTAATGCCCATCTTGTGTTCGATGGCCGTGCACAGCACGCCGTTGCGTGTCCCCGGTTTGTTGTCGCTGGTCGGGAGAAATTTCGGCACCAGAAAAAGACTTATTCCCTTGCTACCGGCGGGCGCGTCGGGCAGCCGTGCGAGCACGAGATGGATGATGTTCTCGGTGAGGTCGTGCTCGCCAGCGGAGATAAAAATCTTATTGCCCGAGATGGCGAAACTGCCATCGTCCTGTGGCACGGCCTTGGTGCGCAGCATGCCGAGATCGGTGCCGCAATGCGCCTCGGTCAGGCACATCGTGCCGCTCCAGGTTCCTTCGGCAATTTTGGGAAGATAGCGCTGCTTGAGTTCGTCCGCGCCATGATGTCGGAGCGCGAGATAGGCACCGCGCGAGAGGCCGGGATAGAGGCTAAAGGAAAGATTGGCCGAGCAGATCATCTCTTCCACGAATTTATTCACGCTCTCAGGCAATCCCTGCCCGCCATATTCGGGATCGCAGGCGAGCGCGGTCCAGCCGCCGGCGCGGAATTTGGCATAGGCCTCCTTGAACCCTTTTGGCGTGCGCACAACTCCGTTTTCAAGGTGGCAGCCTTCTTCGTCGCCGGAGGCATTCAGCGGCAGCAGAACCTGCTCGGCAAGCTTGCCGGCTTCCTCGAGGATACTGTCGATCAGTTCCGGCTGAAGATCAACTTCGCTGGAGAGTTTCGCGAGATCGGCGCTGCCGAAAACCTCGTGCAGCACAAAACGCATGTCACGGAGCGGGGCTTTGTAGATTTGCATCGGCGTGATCTTTCTTTGCTCAGTTGCGGAGCGGCTTGCCGGTCTCGAGCGTATGCTCGATCCGCGCGAGCGTGGGCGTGGTTCGGATCAGGCGCATGAAGGCCTCGCGCTCAAGGGTTAGGAGGTTGGCCTCCTCGCACGTGTCGAGAAGATCGGTCTCGCCGCCCGAGAGAATGCCCGCCAGCGCCTCGGCCACCCTGAGATCGTGTTGGGTCGCGAGACCCTGACGATAAAATCCCTCGGCGGCAAGCATCAAAGCAAGTTTTCCCGAGGTACCGGGGAGGGTGAAAACCAGCTCGGCGGGGGGAGTGTAATGCACGGCCAGCGCCAGCGCGCGTGCCTTCGCGTCGGCGAGCAGCCGGTCGCGGTTCATGGTGATGCCATCCCCCTCGCGCAGGATACGCATCTCGCGCGCTTCGGCGGCGGATTTGGCCACACGCGCCGTGCTGATCATCTCGAACACCTGGGCGAGCGCAGGCATCGGCCCTTGCGGCGCTTTCGCCGCGCCTTGCCAGCGCGCCAGCATCTCCTTGGTGCCGCCCCAACCGGGCACAAGACCTACGCCGCACTCAACCAGCCCGGCATAGGTTTCGGCATGGGCCTGGATCGCATCCGAATGGAGCAGAATTTCGCAACCGCCCCCCAACGCCATGCCGGCGGGTGCCGCGACCACCGGAAACGGCGCGTATTTCAGCGCCAGCATCGCGCGCTGGCCGGCGGCGAGGGTTTTCTCGATCTCGCTCCAGGCAGCCATATTGGCGGCGAACAATGCAAGGCCAAGATTGGCGCCGACCGAGAAATTGGCGCCCTCGTTATAGATCACCAAAGCCTTGAATTCCTCACGCACCCGCGCCACCGATTGTTCGATCATGGCGACGGTGCCTTGATCGAGCGCATTCATCTTGCTGGTAAATTCAAGACACACAACGCCATCACCGATATCCCAAAGCGCGGCGGCGGAATTTTTCGCGAGCGGTTTGCCGTGCCGCTTGATATCGGCAAGCAGCAGGACGCCCGCGGGACGCTGGATGGCATGATAGACGCCGTCGCGGCCAAGATATTGCTGGATCCCGTGCTGCGAACGGTAGAACGGACCTTTGGCGCCGGCGAGGAGTGGCGGGAGGGAGAGACCCTCCTGCTCAATTGCCGCGCGCGTTGCCGCGAGCCCCAGCCGGTCGATGAGTTCGAACGGACCCTGTTTCCAATTATAGCCAAGCCGCATTGCCTCATCGATGGCGGTGATATCCTCCGCCGCCTCGGGCACCAGCATCGCGGCATAAGCGAGCGTATGGGTGAGCACGCGCCGCGCATAGGCGCCGAGCTTTCCTGGCAGGGACATCAAGGCACCGAGATCGCGCGTTGCCACCGCGGGCAGCGTGACGGAAATTTCCGGGCGATAGGTGCCGGTTGCGAGGTCGATCGCCTCTTTCACCCGCGCGCCCTGGGCGCGGTTCAGGCGATAAAAACCACCCTTTCCCTTCCGCCCGGTGAGACCTTCGCGGATCATCCTGCCAATCAGCGGAACATCGCGGTTGGCGGCATGGAAGGGGTCGGATTGCGGCAATGTTGCGGCCAGGCTGGCATTGATATGCGGCATGAGGTCGAGGCCGACGAGATCGATCAGGCCGAAGATGCCGGTTTTTGGGATCCCGACCGGGCGGCCCATCACGGCGTCCGCTTCCTCGACGCTAAGCCCGAGATCAAGTGCCGCGAGCACGCCCATCTGCATCCAATAGACGCCGAGGCGATTGGCGATGAAGCCGGGACTGTCCTTGCAACGCACGATCGATTTGCCGAGCGCGCGATCGGCGAAGGCGGCGATGGTTTCGAGAAGCGCGGGATCGGTGGCGCTGCCGCCGACCAGTTCAAGCAGGCGCATGTAGCGCGGCGGGTTGAAGAAATGGGTGATCATGAAATGCCGCGCGAAATCCGCTGGCATATCCTTAACGAGAGCGGCAAGCGGAATGGTCGAGGTGTTGGACGAGATCGCGGCGGTCGATTTGCGTACTGCCGCAAGCCGCCGATAGAGCGCCTGCTTGATCGGCAAATCCTCGATGACCGCCTCAATAATCCAATCGCAATCGGCAAGGGATTCGAGATCGTCCTCGGTGTTGCCAGGGGTGATCAACTTTGCCGCATGCGCCGACATCAGCGGTGCGGGCTCGGTTTTTGCCATGCGGGCGATGGCGCCGGCGGCGATGGCGTTGCGCTCCGTGGCACCCGGCGGGACGATGTCGAGCAGCCGAACCGGATAACCGGCATTGGCGATCTGGGCCGCGATGCCGGCGCCCATGACGCCAGCGCCGACCACCGCGAGCTTGCGGATTTCACTCATCACACGCGCTCCAGAATGGTCGCGATCCCCTGGCCGCCGCCAATGCACTGCGTCGCCAGGGCGTACCGCTTGCCCTCGCGTTGCAGCAGCGCGGCAGCTTTGCCGACGATACGCGCGCCGGTCGCGCCCAGGGGATGGCCGAGCGCGATCGCACCGCCATCGAGATTGACTTTTTTCTCGGTGATACCGAGTTCGCGCATGCAGGCGATGGCTTGGCTCGCGAAGGCCTCGTTGAGTTCGACGATATCGATCGCCGAAATATCGAGCCCCGCGCGCGCCAGGGCTTTTTTCGTGGCCGCCACGGGGCCGATTCCCATGATTTCGGGGGCGCAGCCCGCGACACTCACGGCCCGCACGCGCGCGAGTGGCGTGAGCTTGTTACGCGCGGCGAAATCGCTGCTGCACACCAGAAGGGCTGCGGCGCCATCGGTGAGGGGAGACGAGGTGCCGGCGGTGACGCTGCCATCGCTGGTAAAAGCGGGCTTGAGCGCGGCAAGCGCGGGGGCGGTGGTATCGGGGCGGATGCAGCCGTCATGCTCGACCATGGCGGATTTCGTGGTGATCGGCACGATCTCGGCACTGAGATGGCCGGCTCGTTGCGCGGCGGCGGCGCGGGCGTGGCTTTGGACGGCAAAGGCATCCTGCTCGGCGCGGCTGATCTTGAATTTGCGCGCGAGATTCTCCGCGGTTTCGCCCATGCTGATATAGGCGGCGGGATATTTGGCGTGGAGCGCCGGATTGGGCAACGGGTTATAGCCCATCAGCGGCACACGGCTCATGCTTTCGACGCCGACACACAAAAACGCCTCGCCGGCGCCGAGCGCGATCTGGCCTGCCGCCATGTGCACCGCCTGCATCGAGGAGCCGCAAAAGCGATTGACGGTGACGCCGGCCACGGTGATCGGTAGATCGGCCAGCAGACCGACGAGACGGCCGAGGTTCAATCCCTGCTCGGCTTCCGGCATGGCGCAGCCGAGAATGAGATCCTCGATCGTCGCGGGATCGATGTTGAGGCGAGCCAACAGGCCACGCACGACGGCGGCCGCGAGATCGTCGGGGCGGGTGCGGGCGAGCGCGCCTTTCTTGGCGAAGGTGAAGGGCGAACGGGCGTAGGCGGCAATCAGAACGTCATGCATGGTGTAGGCACCTCCTGCGGAATGGTCGGGCTCAGCCAGCGAGTTTGCGGCGCGGCGGAGCGGGGGATTCGAGGGCGGAACTGGCTTGCCGCTCGATCTCGCGCAAATCGCCGAGGGCTTGTTCAAGCGCGATTTTCTGATCCTCCAACTGCGCGATGCGGATTTTTACGGCCTTGAGCAGCATGCGCAATTGCGGGATCTGCGTCGTGTCGATATCGTATAGATCGAGATATTCCTTGATCTCACGCAGCGAGAAGCCAAGCCGCTTGCCGCGCAGGATGAGGATCATGCGCGCCCGGTCGCGATGCGTGTAAACCCGCGTGGTGCCGGCGCGGCGCGGAATGATCAGCCCGCGATCCTCGTAGAAGCGGATGGTGCGCGGGGTAACGCCGAGTTCCTGGGCAAGCTGGGTCACGGTATAGAAGCGCTCGCTTGGCGACATCCCGGGATGCTCGGCTGGCATGGTTTCTTACCTATACGGTAGTTTGATTACGCACTTTACTGGCAACGCGGCGCGCCTGCAAGCCCCGCGTGTCAGCCGGCATGCCGCGCCCGTTCCGCGGCCCGCAACTCCTGCTTCGTGAGTTTGCCGATCGCGGTTTTCGGGAGGCTTGCGCGGATTTCGATCTCGCGCGGCATTTCGATTTTCGAAATCTCACCTTCGAGAAAGGCGAGCAATGCGGCCGTGCTGATCTGCTCTCCGGGGCGCAGAACGACGAAAGCTTTCGGCGCCTCGCCGCGATAGGCGTCCGGCACACCGACCACCATCGCCTCGGCCACCGCCGGGTGGCGACAGAGCGCCTCCTCGATGATGCGTGGATAGATGTTGTAGCCGCCGGCGAGGATCACGTCCTTGAGACGATCGACGAGAAAAAGATAGCCGTCCTCATCGAGATAGCCGATATCGCCGGTGCGGAGCGCGCCGTCGATGAAGGCGCGCGCGGTCTCCTCCGGCCGCTTCCAGTAGCCCGTCATCACCTGTGGGCCACGGATGCAGACCTCGCCCTTTTCACCCACGCCCAGGCGGCGCTCGGGGTGCTCGGGATCGCGGATTTCGATGGTGGTATCCGCGACGGCGCGACCGACCGAACCCGGCTTGATCGGCGCGAACGTCGTGTTGGAGGCGGACGCGCCCGATGTTTCGCTCAGCCCATAGGCTTCGATGAACTGAAGCCCGGTCAAGGCTTTTAAGCGTTTGCAAAGCTCCTCGGAAAACGGCGCGCCGCCGCCGATCCACATACGGATCGACGCGAGATCTTTCGCGCCATGCGTGCCCGTCGCCGCGAGCACAGCCGTCACCAGGGTCGGCACGACGGGGAAGATCGTCGGGCGCGTTTGCTTGATCGTCCGCATCACTTCGTCGATCGAAAAACGCGGCAGCAAGATGATTTCCGCGCCGATCTGAACGGAACAGTTCATCAGAACCGTCATCCCGATGACGTGAAACAGGGGCAGCACAGCAAGAACACGCTCTTCACCGGGCTTCACCTCCGGCGCGCAGGCGAGGGTTTGACGCATGCAGGCGAGCAGGTTGGCATGCGTCAGCATCGCGCCTTTGGGCACGCCGGTGGTGCCGCCGGTATATTGCAGCACCGCGAGATCGCTCGCCCCCACCGAGACGCGCGCCGGCCGGCCGACCCCGGCGGTGAGGGCGGCAAGCGGGATGATCCGCCCATCGCGCGGGCGCGCGATCTCCGCGCGCCGCAACGTGTAGAGCGCGAGCGCCTTCCAGGGCGGCAGGATGCCCCGCATCGGGCAAAGAATGACCCGCTTCACCCCGGCTTCGAGCACCGGCCCCACGAGGCGCGCGAGATCGGGCACCACCATGATCGCGGTCTCGGAATCGGCCATTTGCCCCGCGATCTCGCGCGCGACGTAAAGCGGGTTGTAGTTCACCACCACGCCGCCGGCCTTGAGAATGGCGAAATAGAACATAACGGAATAGGGCGTGTTGGGCAGGCAGAGCCCGACCTTCACCCCCGGCCCCACGCCGGAGCGCTGCAAACCAGCGGCGATCCGATCCACCGCCTCGCCGAGTGCGCGATAGGTCCAGCGGCGGCCCATGAACCACAGCGCCGGCCGGGCCGCGAAGCGGGCGGTGGCGGTTTCGAACAGCGCCGGCAAGGTTGCGGGGGGCGTCTCATTCCACTGCGGATAGGCATCCATGGCCCTGTCTCCTAGCTCCGTCTATTTAAACCAGAACATAACCTAATGGTCAACTAAATTTCCTAATAGATATTTGCATGGCGGAACCCTGGGGTTCTGACTTTCGCGGCGAGACCACCTGGCTTATCAAGGAGCGAGAGGTGCGCCATGATCCTGTTGATCGACAATTACGACAGCTTCACTTTCAATCTGGTTCACTTCCTCGGCGATCTTGGCGCCACCTGCGTGGTGCACCGCAATGACGCCATCACTGTGGCCGAGGCGCTGGCGCTGGCGCCCGCGGCGATCGTGCTCTCGCCGGGCCCCTGCACGCCTTCCGAGGCTGGTATCTGCCTCGATCTCATTATCGCCGCCGCGTCAAGCATCCCAATCCTCGGCGTCTGCCTCGGCCATCAGGCGATCGGCCAGGCTTTTGGCGGCGAGGTGGTGCGCGCGCCGGCCCCGGTGCATGGCAAGACCAGCCGCATCAACCATCAGGGGGATGATATTTTTGCCGGTCTCGCCAACCCCTTCCTAGCGACCCGCTATCATAGCCTGATCGTCGCGCGGGAAACCCTGCCCGCGTGCCTGCTCGCCACGGCTTTTACCGAGGATGGGCTGATCATGGGGCTTCGCCACCGCACGCTGCCGGTATTCGGCGTGCAGTTCCATCCCGAGAGCATCGCCAGCGAGGGCGGGCACCAGATCCTCGGCAATTTCCTCGCCATTGCCCGCGGCCAGGGCGCGCCGGCTCGCGCCGCGTGAGATAAATGTCGGCCAACCTCAAGCCAGTGCTGGCGCGGCTGGCCGCCGGCGAGACGCTTTCCGAGGCCGAGGCCGAGGCCGCTTTCGGCCTCATCATGTCCGGCGAGGCGACACCGGCGCAGATCGCAGGCCTTCTGATGGCGATGCGGGTGCGCGGCGAGACGGTGGCCGAGCTGCGCGGCGCGGTGCGGGCGATGCGCGCGCGCATGCTGCGCGTTCCCGCCCCGCCAGATGCCATCGATGTCTGCGGTACCGGCGGAGACGCCGCGGGCACGCTCAATGTCTCGACCGCCGTCGCCCTGGTTCTCGCCGGCATGGGGGTAAAGGTCGCCAAGCACGGCAACCGCGCGCTGAGTTCGAAAAGCGGCGGGGCCGACGTGCTCACCGCGCTTGGCGTCGATGTCGATTTGCCGCCCGCGCGGCTGCCCGCGGTGATGGCGGAAACCGGGTGCATGTTCCTGTTCGCGCCCAACCACCACGCCGCCTTGCGCCACGCCGCCGGCCCCCGCGTCGAACTCGGCACGCGGACGATTTTCAACCTGCTCGGCCCGCTGGCCAACCCCGCCGGCGTGCGCCGCCAATTGATCGGGGTTTTTTCCCCCCAGTGGCTGCGCCCGATCGCCGAGGCGCTGGCCGGGCTCGGTGCCGAGCGCGTCTGGGTGGTGCATGGCGGCGGGCTGGATGAGTTGTCGCTCGCCGGGGAAAGCCAGGTGGTGGCGCTGATGGAGGGCGAATTGTCCAGCTTCATCGTGACGCCCGAGGCGGCGGGTCTGGCGCGCGCGCCGCTGACGGCGATCCAAGGCGGCGATGCCGCCGCCAATGCCGCTGCTCTCCTGGCCTTGCTGGAAGGCGCGCGCGGGCCTTACCGCGATATCGTGCTGCTCAACGCCGCGGCGGCGTTGATCGTGGCCGGGCGCGCCGCAGCGCTCGCGGAGGGGGCGGCAGCGGCGGCGCGGGCGATCGACAGCGGCGCGGCGCGCGCGGTTTTGGAGAATCTCCGCGGCATCGCCGGTCTCTCTTGACCAAGGCCGCCAGCTTTGCGACGCCTCGCCCGGACAAGGAGAGGGCATGATCACCAGCGCTACAGAAACCGACGTTCTCGCACGCATTTGCGCGGCAACCCGCGCCGAGGTGGCGCGGCGCAAGGAAGAGACGCCGGCCGAGACGCTGAAAGCGCGCCTCGCCGCCTACGGCCCGCCGCGCGGCTTTGGCCGCGCCCTCAAGGAAAAAATCGCCAAGGGCGCGTTTGGTCTGGTTGCCGAAATCAAGCGGGCATCGCCCTCGGGCGGGTTGATCCGCGAGGATTTTTCGCCGCCCGACCTCGCCCGCGCCTATCAGGCAGGCGGCGCCACCTGTCTCTCGGTGCTCACCGACGCCCCTTATTTTCAGGGTGCCCCCGCGCATCTCAGCGCCGCCCGGGAGGCGGTCGATCTGCCGGTTTTGCGCAAGGATTTCATCCTTGATCCGTGGCAGGTCTATGAAAGCCGGGCAATGGGGGCGGATTGCATCCTGCTGATCCTGGCCGCCCTCGCGGACGGCGAGGCGCGCGAGTTGGAAGCGCTCGCGCGTTCGCTCGACATGGACGTGCTCGCCGAGGTCCATGATGCGAGCGAGCTGGAGCGGGCGCTCGGGCTGGAGACCGACTTGATCGGCATCAATAATCGGAATCTCAAGACTTTGGAGACCACGCTTGAGACCTCGATTAACCTCGCGCCACGGATCCCCGCGGAAAAATTCCCGATCGCCGAAAGCGGCATCCGCGAACACGCCGATCTCGAACGTCTCGCCGCATCCGGTGTGCTCTGCTTCCTGGTGGGCGAGCATCTGCTGCGTCAGGCGGATGTCGCCGCCGCCGCGCGCGCGCTGCTCGGCGACAGCGAGGCCGGCGGGAGGGCAGGGCGGTGAGCGGCGAACTCAGCCATTTCGATGCGGCCGGCCGGGCGGTCATGGTCGATGTCTCGGAAAAACCCATCACGACGCGGCGCGCGACCGCTGCCGCGCGCGTCGTGATGCGGCCCGCCACCCTTGATCTGATCCGCTCGGGGGGGGCGAAAAAGGGCGATGTCCTGGGGGTCGCGCGGCTCGCCGGCATCATGGCCGCCAAGCGCACCGCCGAGCTGATCCCGCTCTGCCATCCTCTGACGCTATCGGCGGTCGCCGTCGAACTCACCGCCATTTCCCCCGATACGGTGGAAATCATTGCGACAGTGCGCACCACCGGGCCAACGGGGGTCGAGATGGAAGCGCTGACCGCGGCTTCGGTCGCGGCGCTGACCGTCTATGACATGTGCAAGGCGGTGGATCGCGGCATGCGCATCGAGGGGCTGCGGCTGATCGAAAAATCAGGTGGAAAATCAGGGGTTTTCCAGCAGACATGATGATCAGTGTCGAAGAAGCCCGAGCCCGTATTCTGGCCGCCTTCGCCGCCACGGGCGGCGAGACCGTGGCGCTGAGCGAGGCTGTCGGGCGGGTCAGCGCCGCACCGATCGTGGCCCGCCTGACCCAGCCGCCGGCGGATGTTTCGGCGATGGATGGCTATGCCGTGCGCGCCGCCGATGGTGTAGCCGGCGCCCGGCTGCGGCTGATCGGCAGCGCCCCGGCGGGTCATCCCTTCGCCGGAGAGATGGGGCCCGGAGAGAGCGTGCGGATTTTCACCGGCAGTATCATCCCCGCTGGCGGCGAAGCGGTGTTGCTGCAAGAGGACGCGGTGGAGGCGGAGGGTTTTGTCGAGCTGCGGGAAAGCGTGCGTCCGGGCCAACATATCCGCCGCCAAGGCCAGGATTTTCGTGCCGGGGATGTGGTCATTCCGGCCGCCAAGCGCCTCACCCCGCGCGATATCGGGCTCGCGGCGGCGGCCAACCACCCCTGGCTCGCGGTCCATCGCGCCCCGCGCGTTGCCATTCTCGCCACCGGCGATGAGATCGCGCTGCCCGGCGAGCCGATCCCCCCCGGTGGCATCGTCAGCTCCAACGCCCATGCGCTGGCCGCGCTCATCCGCCAGCATGGCGGCGTTGCGGTTATTCTTCCGATCGCGCCGGATGACGTCGCGGCGATCGCCGGCGCCGCCGCGGGCGTCGGCGGGTTCGATCTGCTGCTCACCACCGGGGGCGTAAGCGTCGGCGCGCACGACCTCGTGCAGTCAGCGCTGGCCGCGCGCGGCATGGTGGTCGATTTCTGGCGCATCGCCATGCGACCGGGCAAGCCCCTGATGTTCGGCCGCCTCGGCGCGACCCCGGTGCTCGGCCTGCCGGGTAACCCGGTTTCGGCCTTTATCGGCGCGGTGCTGTTCCTGCTGCCCGCCCTGGCCCGGCTGCGCGGGCTCGCCGACGCGCCGCTGCCGCTCTGGACAGCGCGCACCGGAACGGCACTCCGCGCCAATGATCGGCGTTTCGATTTTCTCCGCGCGCGCCTCGAACACCGGCCCGATGGGCTGGTGGTGAGCGCTTTCCCCTCGCAGGATTCGGCGGTGCAGTCCCTCCTCGCCCAGGCGGACGCCCTGATCCTCCGCCCGCCTCACGCCCCCGCGCTCGAAGCGGGCGGGGAGGTCGAGATCCTCCGGCTTGATCTGGCCGGGGTCTGATCAACTCGCGATCAGGCGAGCCCGCGCAGGAACGGGTTGTGCTGCCGCTCGGCCCCGATCGTCGAGCCCGGGCCGTGGCCGCAAAGGAAAGCAAAATCATCGCCGAGGGGGAGGATTTTGCTGGCGATGGCGGCGAGCAACTGCTCATGGCTGCCATAGGGGAAGTCGGTGCGGCCGATCGAACCCTGAAACAGCACATCGCCAAAAATGCCGAAGCGCGCCGCGTGGTTGACGAAGACGACATGGCCGGGCGTGTGGCCGGGGCAGTGCAGCACCGCGAAAGACTGGCCAGCGATCTCGACGCGCTCACCCTCGGTGAGAAAACGCTCCGGCGTCACGTCCTCCATCCCTTCGAGCCCGAACGCGGCGGCCTGGCGGGCGATGCCTTCGAGCAGGAAGGCATCACGCGCATCGGGCCCGAGGATCGGCACCCCCGCGCCCGGCCGCGCCGCGCGGAGCGCCCGCTGCAACCCCGCCGCGCCGCCGGCATGGTCGAGATGGCCGTGGGTGAGGAGAATACGCTCGATGGTAACGCCCAGCTCGGCGATCGCCGCCAGAATGCGCGCGACATCGCCGCCGGGATCGATCACCGCGCCCAGCTTGCTCGCGGGATCATGAAGGATCACGCAATTCTGCTGGAACGCCGTGACCGGGACAATCTGCGCCTTGAGGTCCATTGCACGCACCCTTTCCTCAGAGCCTGAAAATCAATCGAACTTGAATAAGAATACCCTCTGGAAACATTGGGTTTTTTTCTGTCAATTTCCGGGCAAGAGGGCATTTCTTTTTCAAACTCTCAGGCGGCCGCCCGCCACATTTCTCCGGCGCGCTGCACCCGGCCCTCGACTTCGAGTTTCATGAGATGGGCGAGCACGTTGCGCTCGGCGGCGCGGCGCAGCATCGGGTCGAGCTGGGAATAAAGCGTTTCCATCAGTCGATGCGTGCTCGCCGGGCCGCGCTGGAGGGCCTCGGCGATCGCGTTCTCGCGCGCCATGCGGTGTGCCAGGAGATCGCGGACATAGGGGTGCGGGTCGGGCAGCGCCGGGCCATGGCCGGGCAGATAAAGCCTATCGGGGCGCTCCAGCAGAAGCCGCAGCGAAGCAAAATAGGCCGCCATGTCGCCACCCGGCGGACTCACGATGCTGGTGGACCAGGCCATGACATGATCGGCGCTGAACAGCACGCCGTCGCGCCAAGCGAAGCAGAGATGATCGGCGGCATGGCCGGGCGTGTGGAGGGCCCGGAACCCGGCGATCTCATCGCCATCGGCGAGGCGGATATCGGGGATGAATTCGGGCACCAGGGGGGTATGGTAGGCGGCAACCGGCGCGGACGTCGCCGCCCGCAGCGCCGCGGTCGCGCCGAGATGGTCGGAATGGGTGTGGCTGAGCAGGATCAACGACACCTTGCCCCCGGTCGCGGCGAGGATGGCCGCGACATGCGCGGCGGAGTCAGGGCCAGGATCGAGCACGATGACGCCTCTGCCGTCACGCTCCGCAGGGTCGATGAGGAAGGTGTTGGTGCCATGATAGGTCATCCGGCCGGGATTGGGCGCGACGATGCGGCGGAGGCCGGCCATGATGGGCGAGGCGATACCGCGCTCGGGCTCAGGTTCGGTCAGAAAAGGCATGAGTTCTCCTGGGCGGCGGGGGTTACGGGAACAGCCTCGCGCGAGACCGTTGGCGAGAAGATATGGGCGCCGGCCGCCTAAGCCAAGCTGGGATCAGGCCAGCTCCGCCTCGGCCACCATGCAGGAAGCACCCTCGGCGTCGCGCGATTCGAGATGGATACCCGCACCCTCGGCCCAGCCGTGGAGAGCGAGCGGGCGGTCGTGAAAGGCCGGGCGAAGGCCGCGAAAACGCATCCCCAGAAGGCGCTTTCCAGCGGGCATGTGGCGGCGCAGGAGATCGGCGAGCAGGCTGGCCTGTAGCGGCCCATGGACGACCAGGCCGGGATAGCCCTCGACGCGGGTGGCGTAGTCGAGATCGTAGTGGATGCGATGGCCGTTGCCGGTGAGCGCGGAATAGCGGAACAGCATCACCGCGTCCGGCGTGACGACGCGCGAGAATGCCTCCGCCGGGGGCGGTGGTGCGGCGGCGGCGGGTTTGACCGCGACGCCGGCGGTGCCGCGATAGACGATATCCTGCTCTTCCTCGATCGCCGGGCCGTCGCGGCCGGCGATGACATGGCGGACAGTGACGAAGACCAGCCGGCCGGAGCCGCCGGTTTTTTCCTCGATCGCGGTGATCGTGCTGGTGCGGCGCAGCACCTCTCCGGTCATCAGCGGCGCCAGGAAGCGGAGCCGCCCGCCGCCCCACATCCGCCGCGGCAGATCATGCACGGGGGGCAGGAAACCGCCGCGCCGGGGATGTCCGTCGGGGCCGAGCGCCGATCCCGGCGCCCAGTCCTGGAACAGCATCCAGTGCCAGAGCGGCGGCAGGACGCCGCCCGGCGCGGCGGTCTCGGGCGCGAGATCAAGGGTTGCGGCCAGGCCCTGGATGCAATGCCGCGAAACATGATCCTCGCGGGTTTCGCTGCGGCCAAGATACTCGTCATAGGGCATGACCCTGGTCCTTCACGTCGTGCTCGGCCTAGCCGAATGCCCCGATTTCGTGGGTGATGGCAACCCCGATTTCGCGGATGAGATCGAACAGTTCCGCCATCGGAGCGAAAATCTCGGTGTGTTCGCGCACATAGGCGCGTGGCGCACGCTCGCCGCGCGGCTCGGCATAGTCGAATTCGCTCGCGGGGTCGGGGGAGGGGGGAAAAATCTCATGCAATATCGCCAAAGTTGGCGGGATATCGAGTTGCAGGATGCGCGCCTCGATGGCTTGGCGGGTTACGCCCTCGCGCGGGGCGAAATCCGGGATCGCGCTCTCCAGCACCCAGAGCCGGCTGATCAGCGCCAGACGCAGTGCGTGCAGCATCACCCCGCGCGCCGCCATGCGTGGCGCCTCCGGCCAGACCGCCGCGAGCGCCAGGTAATCGGCCTGGAGGCGGCGGAACAGGCGGTGGATGACCGCTGTCTGGCCGAGCCGCTCGACGCCCCGCGCCACCGCCAGCAACGCCGCTCGGCGGCCTTGGGGAAAACGCGACTGCGCCGCGCGGTCGAGCCAGGCGCCGGAGTCGAACATCGCGGTTGTCGCGCGCAGCACGTCGATATCGGAATGCGCCAGCGCGTGCGCCGCGAGGTCGAGGGCGCGGCGGAAGCGCGGGCTCGATTGCCGCATCTCCTCGAACGTCTCGGCATGGCGGGCGAGCGCGGCGCCGAGCCCATAGAGCGTATTGGCGCACCAGCCGAGCTGCTGGAGGATGGCGTTGTTGGGAATCGCGCGGAGCGTCGAGGGATGGCTGATGCGCGCCGGCCCACCGATGCCATCGAGCGCGCGCGCGAGGGGGCGCGAGCCGGTGCGGTCGATCAGCGCCGGGCCAAACCCGCCAAGGAGCGCCGCATAGCCGCGGTCCTCGAGCAATTCGGCCATGCTGGCGCGGATCGTGGCGAAAAAATCGGCGGCGAAATCGGGTTCGGCATAGACCGGATCGCCGGCCTCGCCGGGCGGCGTGAAGACATGCTCAGCGATGCGCGCGACGCTCGCCAGCGCCAACTCGGGCGATGCGAACAGCAAATAGCCATCGCCGCCCTGGAACGAGGTCTCCTGGCGTAGCCGGAACCCCGCAGCGCGCAGCGCGCGCCGGCTTTCGGGGGGCGAGAGATAATCGAGCCGGGCCGCGAGGGAGCCGGGATGGGCGCCGCGGCCGATGCTCTCACCATGGGTATCGAACAGCACGATCTCGATCTCGCCGAGGCCGTGGCGGGCGAGAATTTCGCCGATCTTGAGGCGCAGCCGCTCGATCAGATAGCTCGCGGCGAGCTGACCCACGAAGCGCCCCGAATCGGAATAGCCGAATTGCAGGCAGAGCCGGCCCATGGCGGTGAGATAGGCCCGCCAGTGCGGGCTGCGCAGAGCCTCCTCGATCACCCGCGCGCCGCGTTCCAGCGCCCAGGCGGTCTCGAACAGCGGACAGATCTCGACATGGCGCGCGACGCCATGGAGCCGGGCGAGCCAGAGGGCGGCAAGCAGGGTATAGCCGGTCTCGGTCTCGGCGATGAGAAAGCGGATCGGCGTTGCCGCGTCGATATGCTTGACGATCTCGGCCACCGTCATCATCAGCCGCGCCGCCGAGGCGCGCTCGACCAGCAGCGCCCCGAAATCCACCGGCACCGGCTGCACAGTGTCGAGAGCCGCGTTGATGGCAGCGAGGAGGGCGCGGCGACGCGAGAGATCATCGGGCGGATCGGTGAGGCCGAGGCGGAGCCGCATGAGATTGTGCAACTGCGCCGCGTTCAGCCGCACGTGCATGTGCGCGAGGCCGAGCCCGTGCGAGGCGAGGCCGGCGCGGGCCACGGCGAGGTTGATCCGCGCCTCGGGCGGGGCGGCGGCGATCGCGCTGGCAAAATCGGCGAGCAGCGGCGCCGGGCTGACCAGCGCCGCCTCGCGCTGCGTTACCAGGGCATGGGCGAAGCGGCTCAGCGCCGCCGGATCGGGCGTGCTCGGCACCAGCGCGACCTGGTTGGCAACCGTCGCGCGCGCCTGCTCGATCCGCTGTAGTAGGGGGCGCGCGGCAAGCGGCGGCGCGGTGCCACAGGCGAGCTGGTTGCCGAGCCGCGCGAGCTGCATCTCCTTGAGCGCGAGGCGCAGCCGCAGCATGTCCCACCACTGGATATCGGTGCGCCCGTCGGTGTCGAAGCCGACCCAGCTCGCGAGCACGATCGGCGCGGGGGCAAGGTCGGCCCAGCGATCCGGCCAGGTCTCGCGCGCCGCGCCGAGGAGTGCCGCGTTGAAGCGGTCGAGCGCGTCGCGGCCATGGCTGATCGCCGCCATCGCCTGGGCGAACTCACCGGCCAGGGTCTGGGTCTCGGGCGGGCGGTGCGAGGCGAATGGTGGCGGGGTGGCACCGCAGGCCATCGCGGCGAGCGCCTGGGCGACCGCGGGGGCAAGCGCGAAGGTCGGGTGCGCGGTGAACACCGCGGCGAATCCCGCGCGCTCGATGGCAGCGCGGAACATGTTGAACGGTACCGGGCTGTCGGCGGGATCGGGGCGGATCAGCCGGCGCGCGAGGTTTTCGAGCACCGCCTCGGAAGCTTCCCGTGCCGTGCCGCCAACATAGGCGGCGAGCCGCGCCGCGCGATCGGCGAAGGCGGCGTCGCGCAGACGGGCGACGAGGGCGGCAAGCGAAGCGGCATCAAGCCTTCCCTGGTCGATGCGGCGGCTGATCGCCAAAGCCAGCGCCAGCACCGGGTTGCCGAACGGCTCCTCGCGCGCGCGGGCGCGGATGTGTTCGAGCAAGGCGAACAACTCCGCCTCGGGCGTGGCCGGGTCTGCCGATGGATCAACCATGCGGGACTATTGTGCACGTGCGAAAGCACGACGCAACGCCGTCTCGCCGGCGCTTTTCCACATGCGACCGGGGCGCGGGCCACGCCGCGCGTGCGCGGCGTGGCCGGTTCTCGACCTGATTAGGCGATCAGCCGCCGAGCGCCTTGATGAGCGATGCGGCCTTCGGGTTGGAAACCTTGCCGGAGACGATCTCGGGGGCAAAAACCGGCTTGCCGTAATAGGCCCGGTCAGCGGAGGAATCCTGTGAAATATCGGAGCCGGCCAAGGCCAGGCCGCCGAATGCGCCCGAGGATTTGGACCAGATCACGACATCGGCGCCCGAGATTTGCGCCTGTCCGGCGGTATTGAGGTCGGCGAGCGCGAGGCCGCCCTGCGCCTTGAGGCTGAAGGTGCTGGTCTGCAACATCGCGTCATAGGCTTTCTCGGTCATGAGGAACATCACCACGGCGCTTTCCTCGGCGCCGATCTGGAGCCCGAGTGAGATCGATGTCGAATCGTAGAACGCCGGCTCGCTCCAGCGCGTGGCTTGGTGGGCCAGCATCACGCCCTTGCCGTGCGAGGCGCCAATCCCGATCCCACCCTTGATCATGTCGGGAAAAATCACGACCGCCTTGGCTTTCTGCAACAACGCCGCCGCCTTGGGCCCGGCGTTCGCGTCCATGACGCCGACCACATGGGTCGCGTTGTCGACCAGGGCCTGCTGGTCGATGGCACCGGTCGTCTTTGAGCCGGACGACATCTGCGCGCAGCTCGCGAGGGTGAGAGAGCCGAGTGCCGCGAGGGCGGTCAAACGCAAGCTTCTGAGCATGTCAAATTCCTGTCTTTGCTGTTGCCAATGACGACCGAGAGCGCTGGGGAAGAGAGCGCCAGGACGAGAGTTCCAGTTTGGTCTCTCGTATCACGCCCGAGCGAGCGCGCCCGGAGACTAGAAATTCCGCGCCTCGGGGGCAACCCCTTCGTGAAATCGCGCGTGAGACCTTGCATAATGTAACGCATTCAATTCTAGTTTGTATTATCTGTTTGCAAAACAAAAAAATTTTATTTTTACGATGGCATTTACAATGGAGTATTGCCGGGCCGCGAGGCTTGGCTTGCCGGCGGCAAGGCCAAACATTACATAATTTTGATAAAAGCCGTATATCGTGTGCGCATCACAAAAACGGGAGGAGAGCGCCGCATGGAGTTCGCAGAATTCGCCCTCGAATGGCACGCCGTGCCCGGTGGGTCGCTCCGTCTGCGGCGGGGGGGCAGCGGGCCGCCGCTATTGCTGCTCCACGGCAACCCGCAAACCCATATGATGTGGCACAAGATCGCCCCCGCTCTGGCCGCGCGCTGGACCGTCATCTGCCCGGATCTTCGCGGCTATGGCGAGAGCTTCAAGCCGCCGGTGTCGTCCGATCACGCGCCCTACGCCAAGACCGCGATGGCGCGCGATCTGATAGCTCTGATGGATGACTTGGGCCATGCCCGCTTTCAGGTCGGCAGCCACGATCGCGGCGCCCGCGTCGCCCATCGCCTGGCCCTCGATTTTCCGGCGCGCGTCGAGCGGCTCGCGGTGCTCGATATCATTCCGACAATCGAACATTTTGAACGCGCCGAGATGCGTTTCGCGCTCGGGTATTATCACTGGTTCTGGTTCGCCCAGAAGCATCCGTTTCCGGAAAATCTCATCAATGCGGCCCCTGATCTCTGGTTCACCGCCCATGTCGCGCGGAGCGATGTGGCGCCTGACTTCTTTGCCCCCGAAGCCCTCGCCGATTATCTCGCCGCGGCGCGCTCGCCGGACGCCATTCGTGGGATGTGCGAGGACTATCGGGCGGCGGCGACGATCGATCTCGAGCATGATCGCGCCAGCCGCGCCGCGGGGCGGAAAGTGCAATGCCCGATGCTGGTGCTCTGGGCCAAGCGCAATCTCGTGGAAAAACTCTACGATCCGCTGGCGGTCTGGCGCGAGTACTGCGCCGCCGAGGTGATCGGCGAGGCGATTGATTGCGGCCATTATATTCCCGAGGAAGCGCCGCAAGCGACGCTCGCCTGGTTTGAGCGATTTTTTGTCGCCCGCTAGCCGCAGGACAAGGCCTGATCGGTGTGTCTCAGCTTGTCCAGAGCGGCGCCTTGAGATGGGCGAGAAACGCCGCGTGGGCGGCGAGTTCGGCGGCGCTCGGGGTGATCAGGCGCGGCGTGCGCGCGCCGCTCGACGTATAGGTGACGCCGGGCGCTGCCTTGGTCGTGGCGGCATCGAGCGAGAGGCCGCGCTGGCGCCCGCCGGTGAGTTCGACATAGACCGCGGCCAGCAGCCGGCAATCGAGCAGCGCGTTATGGGTGGTGCGCTCGGAAAGATCGATGCCGAAACGCCGGCAGAGCGCATCGAGACTGTTGGGCAGGCCAGGGAAACGGGCGCGCGCCAGCGTCGCGGTGTCGATCATCCGGCCACGGTCGAGCGGGGGGGCTCCGAGGCGGGCGAATTCGGCGTCGAGAAAGCCGAAATCGAACGGCGCGTTATGCGCGATCAGCGGATCGCCAGCGAGAAATTCCCGCAGTTCATCCGCGATTTCGGCAAAACGCGGTTTTCCGGCGAGATCGCGCCGGGTGAGGCCGTGGATGCGCGCGGCATCCTCGGGGATGTCGCGTTCGGGGTCGATGAGGGCGTGGAAATGCCGCCCCGTCGGCAGATCGTTGTGGAGTTCGAGGGCGGCGATTTCGATCACCCGATGCCCGGCAGCGGGGTCGAGGCCGGTGGTCTCGGTGTCGAACAGCACGGCGCGGGTCATGCACGGAGCTTTCGGATTAGGCGTTGCAGGTCGCGCCAGGCGTGATGGCGGGAAAGCCCCGTGCGCACCACGACATCGGCGCGGCGGCGTTTTACGCTATCCGGCATCTGGCGCGCCAGGACGGCATCGATCTCGGCATCGCTCATCCGCCGCCGCCCGCGCACCCGCGCCCGCTGCACGTCGGGCGGCGCCGAGACCACAACCACGAGATCGACGCGGCCGGCGCCGCCGGTCTCGAATAAAAGCGGGATATCGAGCACCGCGAGACGGACCCTGCGGCGGCGAGCGCTGGCGATGAAGCGGCGCTCGGCGGCGCGCACCAGGGGATGGATGATCGCTTCCAGCCGCGCCAGCTCGGTGGGGCAGCCGAGCACGGCGGCGCGCAAGGCGGCGCGGTCGATCGCGCCATGTGACACCGCGCCAGGAAAGGCCCGCGCGATGGGCGCGACAGCGGCGCCACCCGGGCGCTGCAAGGCATGCACCGTGGCATCGGCATCGAAGACGGGCACGCCGGCGCGGCGGAAAATCGCGCTCGCCGTCGATTTGCCCATGCCCATTCCACCGGTCAGGCCGATCAGGCGCATCAGGCGGGGAGATCGGCTGCAACAAAGCGATAGAGTTCCGCGTCCACCGTGGGCGTGACCCCGAACCACGCGGCAAAACCCGGCACCGCCTGGTGCAGCAGCATGCCCAGCCCATCGACGGCGCGCAGCCCGGCCGCCTCCGCCGCCGCGAGAAGCGGCGTCCTGAGCGGGGTATAGACGATATCGGCCACCACTAGGCGCGGGGCCGCCTGCGTGAGATCGAGGGCGAGCGGCGGCTGGCCCGCCATGCCGGCGGTGGTGGTATTGATCACCAAAGCGTGGTCGGCCAGCGCCGCCGCGCGGCTGTCCCAGTTGAGGGGCACGATTCCCGGCAAGGCGGCGGCGAGCGCCGATGCCGCCGGGGCGCGCCGGGCCGTGACGCTCACCCGCGCGCCGGCATCGAGCAGCGCTGCGGCGATGGCCCGCGCCGCGCCACCGGCGCCAAGCACCAGCGCCGGCCCGGCTAATGGATCGACCCCCCTTGCCGCGAGATGGGCGAGAAACCCCGCGCCGTCGGTGTTGCTGCCGATGATCCGCCCCGCGCGAAAGACCAGCGTGTTCACCGCGCCGGCACGGCGCGCCGAGGGTTCGATGACATCGCAGAGCGCGAAGGCCGCCTGCTTATGCGGCAGGGTGACGTTGAGCCCGGCGAAGCCCGCGGCAGAGAGGCCGAGAATGGCGGTGGCGAATTCTTCCGCCGCCACGGCGAGCGGGACATAGGCGCCATCGATGCCATGGCGTTCCAACCAAAATCCGTGCAGGCGCGGCGAGCGACTATGGCCGACCGGCCAGCCGACAACGCCGGCGAGCCGTGCGTTTCCCGTGAGAATCGTCATGGCGCTAGCAAACACGTCCAGAAGCACGATATCAAGCAGGATCCCGCCCGGAAGCCGGGTGTCTAACCGGGCTTGCCGCTTCCGGCGGAGCGACCGATGATAGGATTTTATAAGGCCTTTCGTTCCGAGCCATGGCTGAGCGTATTTCCCCCTCCTCCGAAGCCTTTGCCGCGACGGGCGCGGCCTATGCCGCGCTTGATCTCGGCACCAATAACTGCCGGCTGATGGTGGCGGCGCCGACGCGGAGCGGCTTTCGCGTCATCGACAGCTATAGCCGCATCGTGCGGCTCGGTGAGGGGCTTGACCACTCGGGGCGGCTTTGTCCCGAGGCGATGGAGCGGGCGCTCGCGGCTCTCCAGGTCTGCGCCGAGCGGCTGGCCCGCCGCCGGCTTTCGGGGGTGCGCGCGGTCGCCACCGAGGCCTGCCGGCGCGCCAGCAACGGCGCCGAGTTCCTCGCCCTCGTGCGCCGTGAGACCGGGCTCGCGATCGACATCATCTCGACCCGCGAGGAGGCCGAACTGGCGCTCGAAAGCTGCGCGCCGCTGCTCAGCCAGGGCGGCCGGCGGGTGTTGCTGTTCGATATCGGCGGCGGCTCGACCGAGATCGCCTGGGTGCGTCTCGCGGCCCCCGGCGCGCCGCCGGCGTTGATCGGCTATCTCTCGATCCCCTTCGGCGTGGTGACGCTCGCCGAGCGATTCGGGGCTTCCTGTTTCACCCGCGAGGGGTTCGCGGCGATGGTCGCGGTGGTGCGGGAGCGCCTGGCCGCCTTCGAGCGGGTCCATTGCATCGGCAAGGAAATCGACTGCGGCGGCGTCCAGCTTCTCGGCACCAGCGGCACGGTGACGACGCTCGCCGGTGTCGTGCTCGGCCTGCCGCGCTATCGCCGTCCCCTTGTCGATGGCGCGATCCTCGATGGCGCGGCCTGCGATGAAGCGCTCGCCCTACTGTTCGCGCTTGGCCGCGAGGGGCTGGTGGCCCATCCTTGCGTCGGGCCCGAGCGCGCCGATTTCGTGCTGCCTGGGTGCGCCGTGTTCGCCGCCATCCGCGCGTTGTGGCCCGCGAGCCGTGTCGTCGTCGCCGATCGCGGCCTGCGCGAGGGGATCCTGTTGCGGCTGATGCGCATGACGTCGGACCGCCCGCGCGGGCCACGCCGGCCCCTTCATCTGGGGGGACGGCGATGAGCCGCCGCTTGCCAGGGGGCGCGCCAGGGACGGCGCCGGGCAGCCGCGACACCCATGTCGCGCTGCGCACGGCGCGTGGGCGCAGCCCGGCCTCGCAGCGCTGGCTCACGCGCCAGCTCAACGACCCTTACGTGCGGGCGGCGGTGCGGGAGGGCTGGCGCTCGCGCGCCGCCTTCAAGCTGATCGAGCTGGATGAGCGCTTTCATCTCCTCACCCCCCGCGCGCGGGTGGTCGATCTCGGCGCCGCGCCGGGCGGCTGGACGCAGGTCGCCGTGCTGCGGGGCGCGGCGCGGGTGGTGGCGCTCGATCTCCTGGCGATCGAGCCGCTGCCCGGCGCCATGACGCTCACCGGCGATTTCAGCGACCCCGATATGCCGCGGCGCCTCGCCGAGCTGCTCGGCGGTCCGGCCGATCTCGTGCTCTCCGACATGGCGCCCAACACCACCGGGCACGCCGCGACCGATCACCTGCGCATCGTCGCGCTGGCCGAGCAAGCGCTCGACTTCGCGTTTGCGACGCTCGCGCCGGGCGGCGCTTTCGTCGCCAAGGTGTTCCAGGGTGGTACCGAGCAGCGCCTTCTGGCCGCGATGAAGCGCGCCTTCCGCAGCGTCCGCCATGCCAAGCCGCTGGCGAGCCGCAAGGAATCAAGCGAACTCTATGTCATCGCCCAAGGCTTTCGCCCCGGCTGAAGTTTCGCCCCGGCTGAAGTTTCGCCCCGGCTGAAGTTTCGCCCTGGTGAGGACTGCGTTGCCGGAGCGGGGGTCACGGGCGGCCGAAATTCATGCCCTGGATACCGCCCAGCAGCCACAGCACGACGATGACGATGAGCACGAGGCCGAGGATCCCCCCGAGCCCGCGCCCGCCGTAGCGATTATAGCCGTAATAGCCGCCGCCGCCGCCGAATAGCAGGATCAGCACGACGATAATCAGGATTGTTCCCATGGTTTTTCCTTCTTGGGTTGCTTTCACACGCCCTTGCGGCGGCCGGAAGGGGGTGTTGGCTGGTGCTAGGCAAGCGTGGGTTCCGATACGCGCAGACGCAGTTCCCGGAACGATATGAGCCGCTTCTGCCCCTCGTCCCACAGCGCCAGCGACGCGCAGCGCAAACTCTGAATAAGCGTCAACCGGCCGACACTGGCCAGCTCGGGATGGTCGTTCAAGACCCGTGGCAGACGATAGAACGGGATCCGGCTGCAAAGATGATGCACGTGATGGACGCCGATATTTCCGGAGAACCAAGCAAGAATGCGGGGCAGTTCATAGTACGAGCTGCCATGCAGCGCGACGGCATGGAAATTCCACGCTTTGTCATGGGCCCATTCCGTGTGTTCGAACTGATGCTGGACATAGAAGAACCACATGCCGAGCATGGCCGCGAGCAGAACAACCGGGGCATCCAGCAGAAGGAAGGGCCGGAGCCCGACGAGCCATGCCATCATTGCGACAACCGCCGCGATCGCCGCATTCGTGCCCATCGTGCTCAGCCACGGCTGCCGGCCCGCGCGCATCAGGCCAGCCGGAAAACGATAGTGGAGCAGGAAAAGATAGGGCGGAATAATGCCGAACATGACGATCGGATGGCGATAGATGCGATAGGCAAGACGGCCGGCGCGGCTCCGCGCGAGGTATTCGCTCACCGTCAGCGTGTCGATATCGCCGATGCCGCGATGTTCGAGATTGCCCACGGCGGCGTGGTGCACAGCGTGGGTTCGCCGCCAGAAGCCATAAGGCGTCAGCGTCAAGACGCCGATGATCCTGCCCACCCAGTCATTCGTCGCGCGGCGCTGGAAGAAAGCCCCATGGCCGCAATCGTGCTGGATCATGAAAAGACGCACGAGAAATCCCGCGGTCGGTATCGCGAGCAGGAGACAGAGCCAATAGTTGACGCCGAGCGCCACCCACATGACGGCCCAGAGAGCCCCGAACGGCAGCACTGTGAGGAGAATCTCCAGCGCACTGCGCGCGCCTTGCGCCCTACCGTATCGGCCAAGCTGCTGGGCCAAGTTCCCGGCATCTTCAAGGGGAACTGCCATGGTCCCGACTTTCCTTGTCTTTCCGTGTGTCCGCGGCCTTCAACGGGGCACGCGCGCTCAGAGCCTGCAAATCAATCGAACTTGAAAAAGCACGCCCTCTGGAAACATTGGCTTTTTTCCGTCGGTTTCCGAGAAAGAGGGCATTCTTTTGCAAACTCTCAGCCCCATCCAACGGCCGGGCATCGCGGCTTCTTACGATCTTCCCGCCGGCTTTGCGAGCCGCTACGGGAGATCGTGCCGCGGGCCGGTGGTTCTCCCGGTTGGCCTGGCCCAGACCCGTACCCCATCCCGAATGGCTCAGAGCCTGCAAATCAATCGAACTTGGAAAAGCACGCTCTCTGGAAACATTGGTTTTTTCCGTCGATTTCCGAGAAAGAGGGCATTCTTTTGCAAACTCTCACTCGCTGACCGAGGTCGTTGTCTTCTTGGTCGTCGTCGTGACCTCGGGCGCCGGGTTGGTGGTGGTCTGGGTCGTGCTGTCGTTCGTGACGCCTGTGCTGTTGCTACGATAGGTGGTCTCGGTGGTCTCGGTCCGCGGGCCTTCGGCACTCGGGCTTTTCGCGGTGCGGGTAACGACACTCCCTTCGGGCGGCCCGACGACCGCCGGGGTCTCGGTTGTCGTGGTCTTTGATGTTGTTGTCTCCGACGTTGTCGCCTGTGCCAGCGCGACGCCGGCGCTCATCCCCAGCACGACGGTGCCGGTTACCAAAAGCTTGATCATGTCATGCGCTCCAGTGCTGATCGAGGGATCGGGGGCTGATCGAGGGATCGGGGGCTGATCGAGGGGCCGGGGACGGCGGGAAGAAAACCCAGGCTTCGTCGCTGGAGACATGGGGAGCCGGAACATCTGGCCGTAGGGTCGGATTCTACTCATAGCCTGAAAATCAATCGAACTTGAAAAAAATGCGTTCTGGAAACGTTGGGGTTTTCCCATCGGTTTTGGGCCCGGCGATTTTGGGGTGGACGGATATGAATTCCAGGCGCTTGCCGGCACGACGATGATGGCTTCCATCCCGATACGGGGTCGCTATCATGTCGGGCGTGCAGATTGATGGCCGGAGGCTGATGAATCGGCGCCTGTTTTGGGACCAGCGAGGTTTCTTGGAGCCCTGTGATGTCGAGCGCCGCGATCGTCCATGCTGGCTTCATTCGCATGATGGCGTTTTTCGCCATCCTGGCGCTGATGGCGCTCTGGGAAGCCTGGGCGCCGCGGCGGGCGCGCGTGGTTTCCGCCTCGCGCCGGCGCCGCTGGCCAAGCAATCTCGGGATCACTTTTCTCAATGGGCTGGTGGTCAAATTGATCCTGCCGGCGGGCGCGCTCGGCATTGCCGCGGCGGCGGAAGCGCGGGGGTGGGGGTTGTTACAAATCCTGGCTTTGCCGTTCTGGCTCAAGGTGGTCGCCAGCGTGATACTGCTCGATCTGGTGATCTATCTCCAGCATGTGCTATTTCACGCCGTGCCGCTGTTGTGGCGGCTGCACCGCATGCACCACGCCGATCTCGATCTCGATGTTTCCTCGGGCGGGCGCTTCCATACTTTCGAGATCCTGCTCTCGGCGTTGCTCAAGATGGCGGTGGTCGCCGCCCTCGGCGCGCCCATGCTCGCGGTGCTGGTTTTCGAGGTGTTGCTGAATGCGACATCGATGTTCAACCACGCCAACGCACGCCTGCCGGAGCGGCTCGATCGCTGGCTGCGCAAAATCCTCGTCACGCCCGATATGCACCGGGTGCATCATTCGATCCTGCCGGAGGAAACCAACAGCAATTTCGGCTTCAACCTGCCCTGGTGGGATTATCTATTCGGCACCTATCGCGCACAGCCGCGGCTCGGCCATGCCGGCATGGTCATCGGCATCGAGCAGTTTCGCGATCCGGCCGATGAGCGTTTTGATCGCATGTGGCTGATCCCCTTTCGCGGGGGCGCAGGGGCCTATCCGCTGGCGCGCGACGATCGCTCGTGAAATCCCTCCCCGCCGCGCTACCCGGCAGGCGGGCTGACGCCGAGTTGGCGGGCGGTTGCAGTAATCGCCGCCCAGGTCTCGCGCTGCAAGGGGATGCCGTGCGCCAGCCGGTCGGCGCGGGTGCGGCTTTCCGGCTCGCCAGGCAGCAGCACCTCGGCCCCGGGGATGGCGGGGCGCGAGGATTTCACGTAGGCCGCGTAGTCCTCGACCGAGGCGGCAAAGCCGGCGCCGGCGAAATTTCCCGGATCGACATAGAGCGAGAACATACCGTTGGCGATGCGTCGCGGGCCCGGTGCCACCGGGCCTGAGGGACCGCCGCCGGTGAGGCAGCCGGCGAGGATCTCGCACATGAAGGCCAGCCCCGAGCCCTTGTGCTCGCCGAACGTGCGGAGCGCCCCCGCGCCCTTTGTCGCATCGCGGACATGGCTGCCCGCGATCTCGCCATAGAGCAGCCGGGGATCGTCCGAGACCGTTCCATCCGGGCCGATCAGCGCGTCCGCCGGCACTTTCTTGCCGCCCTGGGAGGCCACCAGCACCTTGCCCTCGGCCACCCGCGAGGTGGCGAAGTCGAGCACCAGCGGCTCATGGCCGGGGCGCGGGGCGGTGATGCAGACCGGGTTGGTGGAAAAGCGCCGCTCGACCCCGCCCCAGGGCGCCACCAGCTCGCCGCCCGCGACATTGACGAAGTGGAGCGAAACCAGCCCCGCCTCGGCGGCGCGCTCGCCCCAGTCACCGATCCGCCCGAGATGCCCGGCATGGGACAGCGCGATCACCGCGAGCCCGCTCGCTTTCGCCTTCTCGATGCCAAGATCGACGGCGAGCGGCCCGATGGTCTGGCCAAAACCAAAATTGCCGTCGACCACGGCGTGGCTCGTCGTCTCGCGGAGAACCGTGAGCGATTGCCCGGCCCGCACCGCGCCATCCTGGAGCCAGATGATGTAGCGCGGCACGCGGATCACGCCGTGGCTGTCGTGCCCCGCGAGATTGGCTGAAACCAGATAGCGGCCGATCCGCTGCGCCTCGTCCGAGGCACAGCCGGCGGCGGCAAAAATCGCGGCGACGAAATCGCGCAAGGCGGCAACCGGAACGGTGACGGTTTCAGGCGCGGGGGCTGGGGGCATGATCGACCTCGATGGGAATTTAAGGGCTGAGCCAGGATTTCGCGGCATCCAGCACGCGGCTTATGAAAGCCTCCGCGCTGCCGAGATAGCGCGCCGGATCGGTGAGTTTTTCCAGCGCCGCGCGATCGAGCCGGGCTGTGATTGCGGTATTCCGCGCCAGGGTCTCGGCAAGCGGGAGGCCCGCCGCGAGCGCCGCGTCGCAGGCCGCCCGCACCGCGTGATGCGCGGCCTCGCGCCCGAGGCTCGGGGCCAACCCCATCATCACCGATTCGGCGACGATCAGCCCGCCGGTGAGATCGAGATTGCGCCGCATGCGCGCGGCATCGACCACCATCCCCTGGGCGATGGCGCGCGCGTGCAGCACCGCGCCATGGGCGAGCACGAAGGCTTGCGGCACGGCGAGCGGCTCGGCCTGCCAGGGCCCGGTCGCGCGCTCCTGATCGGCGAGCATCGCGCCCTGCATCACCGGCACTAGCGCCTGCACGCCACGGGTTGCGGCCAGGATGTATTCGGCGCTGATCGGGTTGCGCTTTTGCGGCATGGTGGAGGAACCGCCGCGGCCCGGCTGATGCGGCTCCGCCACTTCCGCGACCTCGGTCTGCGCGAGCAGGATGATGTCGGTGGCGAATTTCCCGAGGCTGCCACAAAGCAGGCCGAGAAAGCCCACCGTCTCGGCCAGCCCCTCGCGGCAGACATGCCAGGGCGCGCGCGGGGTGCCGAGCGCCAGTTCCTGGGCCAGACCTTCCATGACCGCGATCCCCGCCCCGCCCAGCGAGGCGAGCGTGCCGGCGGCGCCACCGAATTCGGCCAACTCGACGCGCGGGCGCAGTTGCTCCAGCCGCTCCAGATGGCCGAGCAGCGGGTTGAGCCAGATCGCGCATTTGAGGCCAAACGTGATGGGCAGCGCGTGTTGCAAATGGGTCCGCCCGGCCATCGGCGTCGCGCGATGTCTCTCCGCCTGACGCGCCAGCGCCGCGGCGAGCGTCAGCAGGTCGTGGCGGATCAGCGCCAGCCCGGCCTTCACCTGGAGGGAAACGGCGGTATCGAGGATATCCTGGGTGGTGGCACCCCAATGCGTCCAGCGTCCGGCCTCCGGCCCGGCGGCGCGCGCGAGTTCGGCCACCAGCCCGACCACCGGATAGCCGACAATGCGCGTGCTCGCGGCCAGTGCGGCGAGATCGATATTTTCCACCCGCGCAGCGTTGCCGATGGCGCGCGCCGCGGCCTCCGGGATCAGGCCGAGCCGCGCCTGGACGCGGGCGAGTGCCGCCTCGACATCGAGCATGCGTTGCAACCAGGCGCGCTCGTCGAAAATCGCCCGCATCGCCTCTGAGCCATAGAGCGTGCCCAATACCACGCCATCGCCGGGAAACACCGCCATCAGGGCCTGCCCGGAAAGAGCGCAGGCAAGAAAGCGCTTCTTTTTGGAAAAAGAAGCAAAAACCTTTGTTCCCTTGCCTTGAGTTGAAAAAAGTTTTTTGGTTCTTTTTTATAAAAAAGAACCTCTGGTTTTTGCTTAATCATCAGAAATCGAAAAAAACGGTTTCGCCCGCGCCTTGCAACCGGATATCGAGATGCCAGGTGGCGGCCGCTGTGGGGTTGGCGATCAGCGTCGCGCGGCGGGCGGGATCGGCGATGGCGCCGAGCAGCGGGTCGGCCTCGTTGCGCGGATCGCCGGCAAAATAGAGCCGGGTGAAAAGCGGGCGAAGCAAACCGCGGGCGTGGATCGCGAGCGCCAGATGTGGCGCCTGCCAGGCATTGCCACGCCCCGGCACCGGGCCCGGCTTCAGCGTCACGAAGCGGAACCGCCCCGCGTCATCGGCGCGGGCCCGGCCAAAACCGGGAAAATGCGCATCCGCCGGCGGATCGGCCTGCCAGATCTCGACCGCCGCGTCCGCGACTGGCGCCCCCTCGCCATCGATCACCCGCCCGGTGAGGGTGATCCGCTCTCCCGCAGCCCCGAATCGGGTGAGATCGGCCCATTCGGGGTGCAGGATGAGGTGCCAATAGGGGCCGATGGTCTGCTGACTGGTCGCTTGCGGCATCAGGTATTTTCCATCGGTGTCGCGCCCCGCCCGCGGAGGACGAAATCGAAGCGATAGCCGAGCGCCCATTCCGGCTCAGTGAGGCCGAGATCGAAACGCGCGATCAGCCGCTCGCGCGCCGCGCGCTCCGGGATGGCGAGAAAAATCGGATCGCGTTCGAGCAAAGGATCGCCAGGGAAATACATCTGGGTGATCAGCCGCTGCGCGAAGCCCGTGCCAAAGAGGGAGAAATGGATATGGTTGGGCCGCCAGGCATTGGGATGGTTGCGCCAGGGATAGGCGCCGGGCTTGATGGTGGTGAAGCGGTAATGCCCCTCGGCGTCGGTAAACACGCGGCCCTCGCCGTGAAAATGCGGATCGAGCGGCGCGTCGTGCTGGTCGTCGGGATGATCGTAGCGGCCGGCGGCATTGGCCTGCCAGATCTCCACCATGGTGTTCGGCACCGCGCGGCCATCCTCGTCGATCACCCGCCCCGCGACGATGATCCGCTCGCCGAGCGCCGATTTTCCCCGCGCCACCGAGAGATCGGCGAGGGCGGGGAAATGCGCGGGCGCGAAACGCGGGCCGGTGGTCTCGGTGAGGGTGTGGGCGAAGGCGAGCAGCGGGGCGTTCGGGTGACGCTTGCGCGTGCTGCCATAGGCGGGCGTGTCATGCAGGGGCTGCGTGCCCTTGGCCGCGGGCCGGAAGGGGAGGGGATCGTTCACGGGGTCGCCTCCATTTCCTTCAAAACCTCCTTGGCCAGCCGGATCGCGCTATTGGCCGCCGGCACCCCGGCATAGACCGCGACATGGAGCAGCATCTCGGCAATTTCCTCAGGCGTCGCCCCGGTGTTGCGGGTGGCGCGGAGATGCAGGCGGAATTCCTCATGCTGGCCAAGCCCGGCGAGAAGCGCGAGCGTGATCAGGCTGCGGGTCCGCCGGTCGAGATCAGGGCGCGCCCAGACGCCGCCCCAGGCCGCGCGGGTGATGAATTCCTGGAAATGCCGGTCAAAACCCGTGCTCGCGGCGAGCGCGCGCGCGACATGCGCCTCGCCCAGCACTTCGCGGCGCACCTTGAGGCCGGCCTCATAGCCGTCACCGACCGGGGCGGGCGCCAGAAAATTATGGATCGCGGCACTCACCGCGTTCGGCTTCTCGATGGTCGGAATATGCGCGGCATCGGGGATGATGGTGAGCGAGGCTCGCAGTGCCGTCTGCAAGGCCTTGGCGCTGGTGACCGGGGTTGCTTCGTCGAGCGCGCCCACGACGATATGGGCGGGCAGGCGCAAATGTGGCGTCTGCTCGGTGAAATCGGCGGTGGCGATGGCCTCGGCGGCACCGGCATAGCCTTCGGGGTCGGTGCGCAGCAGCATCGCGCGCAATCCCCGTGCCGCGGCGCTGTCGCGAAACCCCGGCGTCACCCAGCGCGCCATCACCGCCTCGACGACCGCGCCCATGCCCCCAGCGCGCACCAGCCGCGCCCGCTCATGCCAGTTGGCCGGCGGTGGGATCGCCAGCGCGGTATCGCAGAGGATGAGGCTCAGCACCCGGTGCGGCGCGTGATGGGCGAGCGCCTGGGCGATCAGCCCGCCGATCGACAGCCCCGCGACATGGGCGTGAGCGATGCCGAGCGCATCGAGCACCGCGAGCGCGTCCCGCGCCAACCCCTCGATACTATAGGGGCCAGGCGTGACCTCGGTGAGGCCGTGGCCGCGCAGATCGGGCCGGATGACGCGAAAATGCCGCGCCAGGGTTTCAGCCTGCGCATCCCAGACATGCTGCGACGTGCCGAGAGAATGCAGCAGCAACAGCGCGGGCGCGCCCGCCGGACCGCTCACCGAAACATGGCTATTGAGCCCACCCGCTCGCAAAAACATTTTTCTCACGCCCTCCCGCGGTTCTCGCCGGGAGGGTGGCACCATCGCCCCCGCCGCGCAATCCGGGCGGGGGCGGCCGGGTTAGGCGATGAGCGCTTGCGGCGCGGTGCGGACGCGCTTGACCAGGAGTTTGTTCAGCGCATGCACATAGGCGCGCGCTGAGGCGACGATGGTGTCGGTGTCGGCGCCCTGGCCATCGACCATCTTACCATTTTCCTCGAGCCGCACGGTGACCCGCGCCTGCGCGTCCGTCCCCTCCGTCACGGCGCCGACGGAATAGAGCCGCAAAATCGCCTCATGGGCGAAGAGTTCGCGGATGGCGTTGAACGTGGCATCGACCGGCCCGTCGCCGGTGGCGACGGCGCTCCGGGTCACGCCATCGATCTCGAGTTCCAGTTCGGCGCGCGGCTTGGCTTTCGAGCCGGTATGCACATCGAGCGAGAGAAAGCGGATGCGGTCATTTCCGCGCATCACCTCGTCGTCAACTAAAGCAACAATATCATCATCATAGACGACTTTTTTGCGATCGGCGAGACCCTTGAAGCGGCGAAAGGCGTCGTTCAGCTGGTTATCGCCGATCTCGCCATAGCCGAGCGCCCGCAGCTTGTCGCGAAACGCCGCGCGCCCGGAATGCTTGCCCATGACCAGCGAGGAATTGCTCCAGCCCACGCTCTCGGGCGTCATGATCTCGTAGGTCGCGGCATCCTTCAACACGCCGTCCTGATGGATCCCCGACTCATGGGCGAAGGCATTGCGCCCGACGATCGCCTTGTTGGGCTGGACATCGAAGCCGGTGATGGTGGAGAGCAGTTTCGAGGTGCGGAGGATTTTCGGCGTCTCGATGCCGCTCTTCCAGCCCAGCGCGTCGTGGCGGGTGCGCAGCGCCATGACGATCTCCTCGAGGGCCGCGTTGCCGGCGCGCTCGCCGATGCCGTTGATGGTGCACTCCACCTGGCGGACGCCGGCGCGGATGGCGGCGATGGTGTTGGCCACGGCCAGCCCGAGATCGTTGTGGTTATGCGCCGAGAAGATGACATTTTCCGCCCCTGGCACCCGCTCGCGCAGCATGGTGAAGATGCGCGCCATGTCTTCGGGCAGGGAATAGCCCACGGTATCGGGGATATTGATCGTGGTGGCGCCGGCCTTGATCGCAGCCTCGACCGCGCGGCAGAGAAAATCGGGCTCGGTGCGGCTGCCATCCTCGGCGGACCATTCGACATCGTCGGTATATTGGCGGGCCAGCGTATTGCCGGCGACGATCGCTTCCAGCACCGCCTCGGGCGCCATCCGGAGCTTTACCCGCATGTGCAGCGGGCTGGTGCTGATGAAGCTGTGGATGCGCTTGCGCCGCGCCGGGCGGGTTGCCTCACCGGCGCGCATAATATCATCGCGCCCGCCGGTGCGGGCGAGGCCGCAGATGACGGGGGCATTGTCGCGTCGGCCGATGCTCTCGGCAATTGCCTCGACGCTTTCGAAATCGCCGGGGCTGGCGATCGGAAAACCGGCCTCCAAGACATCGACGCCGAGTTCCGCCAAAGCCTCGGCCATGCGCAGTTTTTCCTGCAAATTCATGGAGAAGCCGGGCGATTGTTCGCCGTCACGCAAGGTCGTGTCGAAGATGATGATGCGGTTGTCGTCGAGCGTGCCAAAGCTCGGATGGGTGATGCTCATGGGCCGGTCCTTCAGAGATGTTGCGACAGCAAGCCTCGGGTCATCCCCTGAACGGTGCCGGGGCAAGCCGCGGCGTCACGCCCAGGGGCGGCTAAGTCGCAGAAGAAGGAGGCCGCTGCGGGAGAGCGCGGGGCTGATGGAGGCACGAACGGTGTAGGTCTGCCGAGCCATTTTTCTTCGATAGCACTATTTTCCCCACGCCGCAACCAAGGCCCGGGAATGGGATCCAAGGGCCGCTGGCCCTTGGCGGGTCGAGGGCAGCGCCCTCGCCTTTTTTCCCCGCTCAAAACATCTCCGGCGCAATGACATTCTGTGGGCGTGGGCCGAGCAGGGCGGCGCGCATGGTTTCGGCGGATTTCACGCGGATATCGATCCAGGCTTCGGGGGTGTGGAAAGCCGAGTGCGGGGTGATGATCAGGCGGCCTTCGACCCAGGGCGCGCGGTCGCGATAGGCGCGGAGCAGGGTGGGGAGGGGCTCGGTCGGCGGTTCCACCGGCAGCACGTCGAGGCCGGCGCCGGCGATGTGGCCGGATTGCATGAGTTCGGCGAGGGCCTCGACGTCAAGGATGGGGCCGCGCGCCGTATTGATGACGAGCGCGCCCCGGGGCAGCTCGGCGAGTTCGCGGGCGCCGAGCAGGCCATGGGTTTCCGGGGTGAGGGGGGCGTGGATCGAGAGCGTGTCGGATTTTTCGAGCAATTCGTCGAGGCTGCGGGCGCGGGCGATGCCAAGCGCGCGTTCGACGCCGTTCGGCTGATAGGGATCATAGGCGATGACACGCATTCCGAAGGCCTTGGCGCGGAGTGCCGCGGCGGTGCCGATGCGCCCGAGGCCGAGAATGCCCAAGGTGAGGGTGTCGTTGCGGCGGATCAGGGGGTGTTCGAGATAGGTCCAGGCGGCGGGCGGGTTGGCGCGCTGCGCCGCGTGATGGAGGGCGATGCCGCGGCGGAGCGTCAGCATCAGCGCGATGGCGTGATCGGCGACCTCGGTGGTGCCGTAATCGGGCACATTGCAGACCAGGATGCCGCGCGCGGCGCAGGCGGGGCGATCGAGCCGGTCGTAGCCGACACCCATACGCACGACGGCGCGGAGTTTTCCGAATCGCGCGAGATCAGCCTCGTTCAGAAAATGGCGGAAGATCATCAGGCCGGTGGCCGCGGCGCAGGCGTCATCGGGAAGGTCTTTGAGGCTGGCTGCGGGGTAGAAGGCAATTTTCACGCCGGGGCCAAAGATATCGCGCTCCACCTGGTCGTCGGGGTAGAGTGCTTCAGAATAAAGCACGAACTCGCTCACGCTGGCCTCCCTGATTGCGCGCGTCGGATGCGGCGTCATGCTGCCCTTCGGGTGGCGGAGCGGCAAGGTGAGGCGGCTCAAGCGTTCTTGACAGCGTCGTCCCCGGCCTCTAGCAAGCGCCTGCCTTTCGGCGGGGCGACTTGCCGAGCGGGGAATAGGCGGTGAGCCAGAACGGGGATGAAGAGCAGGAGCGCGGCGCGGCTTCGTTCGAGGCGCGGCTGGCAGCGGCACGCGACAGGCGGGGGTTGGATCAGCCTCCGGCGCCGCCGCCCGAGACGGCGCCCGACGGTTTGTCGTCGAATGCCCTGGCGCTCGGCCTGCGGGTTGGGGTGGAGCTGCTTTCGGCCCTGGTGGTGGCGCTCGCCATCGGCTATGGGCTGGATCGCTGGTTGCACACGAGGCCGTTGTTTCTCGCGGTTTTTGTGCTCCTCGGGGGGGCCGCGGGGGTGCTGAATGTCTGGCGCGTGGTGGGACCACGCCCGGGGAAATAGCGGCGCCCGGGAAAGTAGCGGCGCCCGGGGAAGTAGCGACGGGGTCATATCCCCGGCTCGGTCGAGCCGGAGAAGTGGGAGAGCGGGTTTTGGCGGCGAACGGTTCGGGCATCGACGCATTGGGGCAGTTTCGCTTGGGCCATGGGCTCGGCGAGGTCGGCGGCGCGGTGAATTTCACCAATTCCAACGAAATCATGATGCTCGCCGGCGTGCTGATCCTCGGTCTGATCTATTTCGGCATGAAGCCGCGCGCCATGGTGCCGGGGCGGCTGCAGGCCGTGGCGGAAATGCTCTACGATTTCATCCACACCATGTGCATCGAACAGATCGGTGAGGAGGGAAAGCGCTACTTTCCCTTCGTGTTCACGCTGTTCAGCTTCATCCTGTTCGGCAATCTGCTTGGCCTGTTCCCCTATTTCTTTACCTTCACGAGCCATATCGCGGTGACCGGAGCGCTGGCGCTGCTGGTGATCGTCCTCGTCACCGGCGTTGCCCTGCGCGCGCATGGGCTGCATTTCTTCACCTATTTCTTCCCCGCCGGGGTGCCGAAACTTCTGGCGCCGCTGATCATTCCGATCGAGATCCTCTCTTATCTCTCGCGGCCGATTTCGCTCTCCATCCGACTTTTCGCCAACATGACCGCCGGGCACGTGATGTTCGAGGTGTTCGCGAGTTTCATGATCATGCTGGTGGGCGCGCTCGGCGCGTTCGGCTATGTGCTGGCGGTGGGTCCGCTGGTGATCAACATCGCGCTGATGGGTTTCGAACTCCTGGTGGCGTTTCTTCAGGCCTATGTGTTTGCCATCCTCACTTGCATCTACCTGCATGACGCGGTGCATTTGCACTGAACACGGCAGGCTTCCCCGCTAATCGCTTCGCTTTCGTCAATTGAAAGGACAGACCAGTCATGGACGTCGCTGCTGCTAAGGCCCTGGGCGCGGGGCTTGCCGTGATCGCGCTCGCCGGTGTCGGTGTCGGTATCGGTAACATTTTCTCCTCCCTGGTGAGCAGCATCGCGCGCAATCCGGCGGCGCGCGACCAGGTTTTCGGTCTCGCCATTCTCGGCTTCGCGCTGACCGAGGCGGTGGCGCTGTTCGCGTTGATGATGTCGTTCCTGCTGCTGTTTACCTGAAGCGCCGCAGGCCGTCCCCGGGACCTCGAAGATGAAGCGTCTCCCCGCCCTGTTCACCGCGAGCGTGCTTCTGCTGCCCACCCTGGCCTGGGCGGAGGAAGAAAAGGGCATGCCACAGCTCAATTTTGCCAATCCGCTGCTGTTGAGCCAGGTGGTGTGGCTGGCGCTGATCTTTCTCGCGCTCTATCTGCTGTTGGCGCATTGGGGCCTGCCGCTGATCGGCAGCGTGCTGGAGGATCGGGCGCGGCGCATCGCCGCCGATCTTGACGCCGCGCGCGGTGCCAAGCGCGCGGCGGACGAGGCGATCGCCGAATTGACCGCCGCGACGCGCCAAGCCCACGCCGAGGCGCAGGCGGCGATCGTGGCGGCGACCGAACGGGCGAGAAGCGAGGCCGTGGCCCAGACCAGCGCGCTCAATGCCCGGCTGCAGGCCGATCTCGCGGCGGCGGAGGCGCGCATCGCCGCGGCCGAGCGGGCGGCGCGCGGGGCGCTCGGCGAGGTTGCGCGCGAGACGGCGGCGACGATCATCGCCCGCCTCACCGGCCGCACCCCGGAGGCGTGGCGCCTTGAGGCGGCGATCAACGCAGTGCAGGCCGCACGCGGCGCCAACTGAGAGAGAAAGACGATGCAATGGGAAGCCCTTGCCAATTCGCCCTTTGAACGCCCGACCTTCTGGGTCGCGGTTGCTTTCGTGCTGTTCTTTGCTCTCCTTGGCAAGCGTTTGTTCGCCGCCCTCAACACCCTGCTCGATGCTCGTGCCGAGGCGGTGCGCCGTGAGCTAGAGGAAGCCGCCCGGCTGCGCCGCGAAGCTGAGGACATGCTGCGCGACGCCCGGGCGTCGCGTGAGAGGGCGCTCGCCGAGGCGCGGGCGCTCATCGAATCCGCCGAGGTTGAGGCGGCGCGTCTGGCCGAGGCGGTGCGCGAGGAGGCCGAGGCGAGTGCGCGGCGGCGCGAACAGATGGCGCATGCCCGGATTGCCGCGGCCGAAAAGGCGGCGCTGACCAGCGTCCGACGGGCCGCCGCCGATATCGCGGCCGAGGCCGCGCGCCAGGTGATCGCCGCCGATCTTGATGGCGATACCGGCGCCGCCTTGGTGGACAGCGCGATTGCCGGATTGCCGGCTGCCCTCCGCGCCGCCTGAGGCGCGTCGAGCTGGCGCCCCCGCGGCGGCCAATCCGGCGCGCCGCGCCCTGCTCGCGCTGCCCTTGCTGATGCTTTCCTGTGGCCGTGCGAAGTCACCCCCGCCCGCTGTCGTGGGTCTGCCGCGGGTGCTCGACCGGCGCCGCACGCTGCCCGACTGGCTCGGCGAAATCCGCGATCCCGACGGCATCATCCGCCAGACCCTGCTGGCGCCCTACCCGATCGCGACACTCGTTCAGCACGGTTTTACCGAGGGGCTGGAGCGGCGCGGCGAACTCGCCCTCGATGCGCCGCCGCGGCTTGATCTGAGCATCGAAATTCATCGTTTCGAATGCATCGCGGTGCTTCGCCTCGACGCCGCGGCCGATCTCGATCTGGTGCTGAGCGAGGCGGGATCGGGGCGTGAGCGTGATCGCCAACGCGCCTTGCGCAACTTCGCCGCGCCGCTGCCTGTGGGAGAAGGCGCGACGGCCACGGCGCTCCGCCAGATGTCGCGCGAGTTGCTCGACGCGGTGGTCAAGGAGGGCCTCGATGCGCCCCGCTTCCGCGCCGGGTTGGCCTAGATAGCGCGGCATTCCTGGCCGGCCCGGGCCGTTGCGCATTCTTCTACCCGGGCCAGGATGCGTTCGCGGCGTGCGCGCAGCCTGGCATAAACGCGCATGGCGTCCCGACCGGCCGCGCGCACGGTGCAGAGCGGCGCATGGGCTGGAACATACTCTCCCGCCAAGGGCCGGTCAGCGGTCCAGGCCGGCCAGTCGAACGCTGCCGGCAGGCGTGTGGCCTGTCGGGCATAGACGATGGCAGCGGCCGCGGCTGCCGAGAACATCGGCGGGCGGGTCGGCAAAGCGCCGCGACAGGCGGCCAGATGCCAGCGAAACACCGGCCCCGGCGCGAGGTCGAGCGTTGCGCCGGGGCGGGGATTGATTTCCAGGAGATCGAAATCCCCCTCCCGGACCAGGAAATCCGCGCTGTTGAGCCCGACCAGGCCGCTCGCCGCCACGATTTTCGCAACCGCCGCCGTCAGCGCCGCCGCGATCGTCGGCGCCAGCGCGGCCGGCCGCAGCGCGCCGCCGTAGCGGAAAGCCGCATGCGGTGCGGGATCGCTCCATTGCGCGGTGAAAAACAATACCATGGCGTGCTGCCCATCGGCGAGGAACAGCGCCGAGATCGGCTTTCCCGTGACGCGGCGCTGCAGGTAGTGTCCCGGCGCGGGGGCATGGCCGAGCGGGACCGCGCGGATATGCCCCCCGCCGGCCGCCCCCGCCTGCTTTTCGAGCCAGAACCCGTCGGGAGCGGCGTCCTGGCGGATCGCTGGATGGGAAATGCCGAGGCGAGCGCAGATCGCGGCGAAACGGGCGGGGGTTTTTAGCGTCCGGACCACCGCGGGGATATTGCCGAGCAGCGGCAGGGAGGGCGCCAGGGTGGTGAGGTGCTCCGGGCAAGCCTCGAACCCGCTGCCATAGACCAGCCCGATCGGCGCTCGCCCGCGCCGGAGCGCGGCCAGTGCGGCGCGGCAGGACGCGGGATCGAGCCCTCCCGCGGCATCGGCCGAGACGCGGTGGAAAGCGGCGGCCAGCGCCCGCGTATCGGCGTCGCCGAAGCCATCAGCGATGAGCGGCGCATAGCCCGCGCGCACCGCCGCGGCAGCCAGCGCGCGCGCCGCGAGGGCGACGATGAGAATCGTCGGCCGCGGCGCTGAGAGTTTGAAAAAGAATGCCCTCGCGCCCGGAAACCGATCAGAAACAACCAATGTTTTCAAAGGGCGTTCTTTTTCAAGTTCGATTGATTTTCAAGCGCTGACGCCTCAGCCGGCAAGTTCGCGGGCGAGGGCAAAAGCGTCGCGGAAATCGAAGGCAACCGGCTTTTCCGCCTCGATCATGCGACGGAAAAGCCCAAACTCGGTCTGGTATTTGGTCTGGCCGATGGCGAGCGCGCCCAAGCCGCGCGCCTGGCCGGCACCGAGCGGGACGCCGTCGGCCATCGCGTCGAGCCCCTCGATGCCGGAGGGCGGCACGGCATTGACATCGGCCGCGACGAGCAGCGCTTGCGCGGTCGCGATCTGCACGGCGGAGAGAATCTGCACACCGGCGCGGCCGGCGCAGAAGACGATTTCGGCGTCCGCCACCAGCGCCGCCTTGCGCGCTTCCGTGCTGCCATCGGCGGCATCGACCGAGACATTGAAGCGTCGCGAGATCTCGGCCGCCGCCTTGGCGACACGCTCGACCCCGTCATGACCGGCCAGGATGACGGCAGCGCCGTGCAGCGCCGCGATCACGCCGGAAGCGAAGCCGACCACGCCGGTTGCCCCAAACACCACCACGCGCCGGCCGGAAAGTTCCTGGCCATGCGCCGATTTCAGCAGTTTCTCGGCGCGCGCCACCATCGCCGCGGCGGTCGTGAAGGAGCCGGCGGGATCGGCGAAGAGCGAGACCTTGAAGGGCGGCACCATCGCCTTTTTCGCGATCTCCATCATGTCGAGAGCGACGAGCGCGTCCTTGCCGGCGAAGAAAATGCCTGTGCGCACACCGGCTTTGGGCGGGCGCGAGAAAATGGCGTCCTGCACCAGCGGCGTGATATCGTCGAGCGTGACGTTGTTATAGGGCATCACGGCATCGTAGCCGGCGTCGAGCGCCATGTGCACATCGAAGGGGCTGGCGTGCTTGAGCGGGCTCAGCAGATGCAGGATGTGTTTCTCGGCCATTGGGTTTTTCCTTGGCTATTCGGTGCGCTCGACCCGCGCGCCGTGATTGAGTACGCGGCAAATTCTGATATCGAGGCCCGACTCGGCGGCAAATTCTCCCGTGCGCCGAAGTCCCGCGACGAGGCGCGCGGCCTCGGCATCAGTGCGCACAAAAGCAAAACCGCTCGGCCCCCAGGAACTCTGCCCGATGCCAACCGCGCCGGCCTCGGCAAGCATCGCCAGGGCGAGGGCGACGCGCGGGCTGGTGAAGCGCCCACCCTGGGCTGGCGCAAAGTAATCGCCGAGAATTTTTTGCACCCGCGTGAGGGCGGCGCCGAACCCGGCCAGATCGTCTTCCGCAAGCGCCGGAAGTGCCTGCATCAGCACGAGCCGGCAGAGCGTGCCGGCAATGCTTTCGGCCATCGGCGGAAGCTCGGTGAAGGCTGCGCGCTCAGGGGCGCCGGACAGCCCCGCGACCGCGGGGTCGAGCACCACGATCACCCGCCAACTCTCCGGCACGGCGAGGCGGGCAAGGAGCGGCGGCGGCGTGTCCTGCGCGCCGCGCCCGCCATCGACCGTGAGACCGCCTTGCTCGAATAAGGCGATCCCGATCCCCGAACGCAATCCGCGCCCGAGGCGCGCCGCGTCGCCGCGTGGATCGGGCGGCAAGCGATGAAGCGCGCGGAGCGCGGTGGCGACGGCCAGGGCGAGCTGGGTGCCTGAGCCGAGCCCGGCATGCGCGGGTATCGCCGCCGCGATCACGAGATCGTGCGAGCCGGCCAGGCCGAGCCCGGCTTCGAGTGTCGCCAGATAGCGCTCCGCCCGCTCGGCCTCCGGCCCACGCACCTGGCGCGCCCGCGCCGGCCGCAGGGTCAGCCGCGTCTCTGGGCCATCCAGCGCAAGGCCGATACTGCCAAAACGCCGGATCGGATCGCGGGTCAGATCGAGAAACCCGAGATGCAGCCGCGCCGTCGTGGTGATGTGGACGGCAGCGGTCATCGGCGCGGCACGTCGGCATGGTTGTGTCGAGGCTCGGTCATGCCGCATATTCCACATCGTTGTGCCGCGGGGCAACCGAGGTGGAGGGAAATGCGTCATGACCGAGGTGGTTTATTCCGAAAAAGAAATTAACGAACGTCTGGCGCGTGAGCTGCCGCACTGGAAACTCGAGCGCGGCTGGATCCGCCGCACCTATCGCACCCATGGCTGGAAGGGCACGCTGATGGTGATCAATACGGTCGGCCATCTCGCCGAAGTCGCATGGCATCATCCCGACATCACGGCGTCTTATGCCTGGGTCGAGGTGCGGCTTTGCACCCATTCCGCCAAAGGCATCACGGAGAAGGATTTCGCGCTTGCCGGCAAGATCGAAGAGGTGATCACCTGGCGCCCGGCCCCGCCGCTCGAAGGCACGCCGGAGAAGGATCCGCGTTTTGCCTATATCAAATACGACGCGCCGCGGCATGATGGTTGAAGCGCTCATCGCCGGCGCGCCGGTGGCGCGCGCGCAAGCGGTTGCCGCCGCGGGGCGGCTGCTCGACGCCTCCGCCAATCCGCTGATCGTCGCCGGCATGATGGATTGCGGGGCGGCGGAGGCGGCGCTCGACCTCGCGCGCGCGGCGCGCGCGAGCTTTGATCATGAAAACGCCGCCGCCGCGTTGGCCGAGCTCGATGTCATGCGCCAGGCGGGATGGCTGGTCGCCACGCCGCTGGAGGCGCGGGCGCTGGCCGATTGCGTGCTGCTCGTCGGTTCGGCTGTCGCGGATTTCCTCAGCACGCCACCGCCGCTCGCCCCCGCGCGCGGGCGCAAGGTGATGCGGCTCGCCGGCGATGATCTCATGGCGCGACTCGGCCTGCTCCGTGCGCTGATCGGCGGGCGCGCGATTGCCGCGGACCCCGCGCTGGCCGCGTTGGCAGCGGCTTTGCGGGCGGCGCATTTTGCGGTTGTTCACTGGTCGGCCGAGGAAATTCCACCGCTCGCGATTGAGATGCTCTGTGGCATGATTGAGGATCTCAATGAAACGACGCGCTGTTTCGGCCTGCCCCAACCTGGCGCGAACAATGTCGCGGGCGTGACGCAGGCCTGTGCGTGGAAAACCGGATTGCCCCCCCGCGTGACCTTCGCGCCTGACCAGGCCAGGCATGATCCCTGGCGGCTCGACGCGGCACGCATGGTTGCCGGCGGCGAGGCCGATGTCGCGCTCTGGATCGGTGCCGAGCTGCCATCCTGGGCTGGGCGCGTGCGGCTTATTTCCCTCGTGCCAGCAACGGCGGCACTGGCGCCCATGCCGGAGATCGTCATTTTCACGGGCCGTCCCGGCATCGATCATCACGCCATTCTTCATGACCCCGCACTCGGCGCGCTCGCGTTCAAACGCGCTGCGACGCCATCAGCCGAAATTCCCCCCGCCGCGGCGAGCCTTGCCGCGATCACGGCGGCGCTCGCCGGCGAGATGGTATCATGCTGACGCTGATTACCGGCGGGCGCGTCATCGATCCGGCCCATGGCCGCGATGGCACGGGCGAGGTGTGGGTCGAGGATGACCGGGTGATCGCGCCGCCCGGCCGCGCGCCCGATCGGCGCTTTGATGTGCCGGGCTGCATCGTTCTGGCGGGCGGGATCGACATCCATTCCCACATCGCCGGCGCCAATGTGAATACCGCGCGGCTGCTGCTGCCCGAACTCCATGACGGGGCGATGTTCGCCAGCGCGCCGCCGGGCGAACTGATCGGCCATCTTTTCGCAGCAATGGGCTATACGATGGTGGTGGAACCCGCCATCTCGCCGCATGTCGCTTTACAAGCGCAACGCGAGCTTGCCGCCATTCCCTTCATCGACAAGGCCATCCTTGGCGTCCTTGGCAATGACGATTTGTGCTTTCGCCTGATCCGCGCCGGCGAAACCACGGCACTGGCGGATTACGCGGCGCGCATGCTGGCGGGCAGCGGCGCGCTCGGGATCAAGACGATCAACCCCGGTGGCGCCGCCGCTTTCCGGGAAAACGCCCGCAGCTTCTCGCTCGATGACGAGGTGCCGCGCGCGGGGCTGTCCTCGCGCGCGCTCATACGCGCCTTGCAGGGGGTGGTGACGGCGCTTGGCATTCCCCATCCGCTCCATCTGCACTGCAACAATCTCGGACTGCCGGGCAATGTCGAGACCGCGCTTGCGACAATCGCGGCGGCCGAGGGCGAACGCCTGCATCTCGCGCATCTGCAATTCTATTCCTATGGCCGGGAGGGGCCACGCAAATTTTCCTCCGCCGCGCCGCGTCTGGCGGAAGCGGTGAATGCTGCGCCCAATATCACGGTCGATGTCGGACAGGTGATGTTTGGCCAGACGGTGACGACTTCATCGGATGTGCTGCGCCAGTTCGGCGCGCGCGGTCAGGCGAGCCCGCGCAAATGGGCGATCCTGGAGGCCGAGGGCAATGGCGGCGGCATCGTTCCCTATCACTATCGGCGGAAAAATTTCTTCAACGCGGTGCAATGGGCAACCGGGCTCGAACTTTTCCTTCTCATCCATGATCCCTGGCGGGTATTTTTCACCACCGATCATCCGAACGGCGCGCCGTTCACCGCCTATCCCGACCTGCTCGCGCTGTTGATGGATCGCGATCTGCGCGCTCGTTGGATCAGCGAGATTCCCGCCGACGCCGTGGCGATGACGACATTGCCGGGATTAACACGCGAATATGACTGGCCGGAGATTGCCATCATGACACGCGCCGCGCCAGCCCGCCTGCTCGGCCTCCCCGATCGTGGCCATCTCGGCGCGGGCGCGCGCGCCGATATTGCGATCTATCGGCCACAAGCCGACAAGGCCGCGATGTTCCGCAACGCCGCCCTGGTGTTCAAGGATGGCGCGTTGATCATGCGCGAGGGCGTGGCGATGAAGCGCCATTTCGGCCGCGCATTCGCCGTGCGCCCGGGTTTCGACAAAGCGATCGAGACCCGTCTCGCCGCCTATTACGAGGAGGTTTTCGGCGTTTCGCACACGGCCTTCGATGTCGCGCCCGAGGCCATCGCGCGAGATGGGAAAGACCCGATCGAGAGCGTGCCATGCCTGAGCTGAGCCGCAATGGCGTGCGCATCGATGACAGTTTCGCGGAAGCTTTCGACATGCGCGCGACCGGGCTCATTATCACCGCCGACACCCTAGCATGGGCGCGCATCGCCGCAACCAGCCTTACTGGCTTTGCAACCTCGATCATTGCCTGCGGCGTCGAGGCGGGGATTGATAGCGAACTTTCCGAAAATGAAACGCCAGATGGTCGTCCGGGGGTGCGGGTGCTGATGTTTGCTGGTTCAACCAGCGAATTGCAGAAACAATTGCAGAGCCGTGTCGGGCAATGCGTGCTCACCAGCCCCGGCTCGGCTTGCTTCGCCGGGCTGGAAGGTGTTGAGCCGCTGAAACTCGGCGATGCCATCCGCTATTTTGCCGATGGCTGGCAGATTTCCAAACGCTTTGGCGGGCGGCATTTCTGGCGCATGCCGGTGATGGATGGCGAGTTTGTTTGCGAGGCAACCACGGGGCTTACGAAATCCGCTGTTGGCGGCGGCAATCTCTTGTTGATGGGGAGAAGCCGGGAGACAGTGCTGCGCGCGGCCGAGGCGGCGATGGTGGCGATGCGCGGTGTCGCGGATGTGATCATGCCTTTTCCCGGCGGCATTGTCCGCTCGGGTTCCAAGGTTGGCAGCAAGTATAAAGGCCTGATGGCCTCGACCAATGACGCCTATTGCCCAAGCCTGCGTGGGCTGACGCAGAGCGCGCTCGCGGCGGATATCGCGAGCGTGCTCGAGATCGTCATTGATGGGTTGACGCCGGAAGCGGTGGCGGCGGCGATGCGCGCGGGGCTTGCGGCGGCGTGCGCGCTGGGGCCGGAGGCGGGGGCGGCGCGAATCGGCGCGGGCAATTATGGCGGCAAGCTCGGGCGGCATCATTTTCATTTAAAGGAACTTCTCCCGTGAGCGCGCTCCGGTTCAGCTTGCGCGAGACCCCACCGCAGCGCCTCGATCTTTCGGCACTGATCCCGGAGCGGCTCGCTGATCTCGAAATGGCCGAGATCCTGCGCCTATCGGTGACAACAACGCGCCAGCCGCTTTGTGTCGGCGATGTGTTCACGGTTCATCCGGGCAAGGCCGATGAGGTGGTGATCGCGGGCGGCTCGGCGTGGTTTGACGAAGTGGGCGCGGGGATGACGCGGGGCACGCTGAGCGTCGAGGGCGAGGTGGGTGCGCGCGCCGGGCGCGGCATGCAAGGCGGTCGGCTTCTCGTGCGCGGCGATGCCGGGGTGTTCGCGGCCTCGGGCATGCGAGGCGGCGAGATCGAGATTGGCGGCAATGTCGGTGCGTTTCTCGCGGCGCCGGGGCCGGGCGAGCGGTTGGGCATGGCGGGCGGCCTGGTGGTGGTGCGCGGCAATGCCGGGGCGCGCGCGGGAGATCGGTTGCGGCGCGGCGTGATCGTGATCGAGGGCGATACCGGCGATGAGCCGGCGAGCCGCATGCTGGCCGGCACGCTGATCGTTTGCGGCCAGGCCGGGGCGCGCGCGGGCTATTTGATGCGCCGGGGCACGCTGGTTGCCGCTCGGGCGGCACCGCTTCCGACATTCGTGCCGACAGGCAGCGCCGATCAGGTGTTTCGCGCATTGCTGGCGCGCGCTATTGCCGCGGTGAGCCCCGCCGCGGCCGCACTCCTGGGCGAGACTCTCGCGCGGTTCGGCGGCGATGTCGCAACACTCGGCAAAGGCGAGATGTTCATCCGGGTCGGCCAAATTGCCGCCACCGGATGACCCCTAAACCCCTCCCCGGAGATTTATAAAAACTCGCTCGGGCGATGGGCGCGGCTGATGCGGTTGAGCACGCCGTTGGCGAGTTTTCCGCCCTCTTCGGAGAGAAAACCGTGCGCGATGTCGAGATATTCGTTGATCACCACCTTGGCCGGCGGCCCGTCCGACATGCCGAGTTCGGCCACCGCCGCGCGCAGCAGGGCGCGCAGCACGGGGTCGAGCCGGGGGAGCGGCCAGTCGGGGGGCAGGGCGGCGGCGATCTCGCGGTCGAGTGGCTCGGGGACGGCGGCGGCGCGTAATATGCGCGAAAACAGCGCCACCTCGGCATGCGGCACGCGGCCTTCGGCGAAACCGCCGGCGCCGGGAGGGTCGCCAAGCCGGTGGCGGATGAACTCGGCGAGCACGGTCTCGATCCTCTGATCGGCCTGTTCGGCCTGGAACAGCGCCTGCACCGCAGCGACGCGGGACGCAGTGCGTGGTCGGCTCGGGCGCTCTGCCGGGGGGGAGGGGAGCGTCATCACCACGCGCCCAGTTGCCGCCCCGCGACGATCTGTTTCAATGCCGCGACCGCCGCCTCCGCCCCTTTATTAAACCCGTCGGCGCCCGCCCGCGCGCGCGCCTGCTCCAAGGTATCGACGGTCAGAAGCCCGGTGCCGAGCGCGATGCCGTAGGTCAGGGTGAGCTGCAAAAGCCCGTTCATCGCCGAGGCGCAGATGAACTCATAGTGATCGGTCTCGCCCCGCACCACGCAGCCGAGCGCGATAAACCCGTCGAAGCGCCGGGCGCCGCGCAGCGCGAGCCGGATCCCCTGGGGCAGCTCATAGGCGCCGGCGACGTCGATGATTTCAAACGGCGCGCCCGCCGCCTCCAGAATCCGCCGCGCGCCCGCGGTGAGGCCATCGACGACATCGCGATAATAGGGCGCGCGGACGATGAGCAGGGAGGGCTTGGGGCCGGGTATGGCGGGGGGTTGCGGCAGGGCCGCGTCCTCGGTGCTCATGGCGCGCTCCCGATGCGGCGCTGCTCGATAATATCGATGCCGTAGCCCTCCAGCCCGACAATGGTGCGCTGCGTGTTGGAGAGCAGCACCATCGACTGGACCCCGAGATCAAGGAGGATTTGCGCGCCGATGCCGTAACTGCGCAATTCCATGCCCGGACGCTGGGCCGCGGCGAGCAGCCGCACCCGTTCGGAAAGCGCGGTCGGGCGGCGTTCGCGCAGCAACACCACGGCTCCACGCCCGGCTTCGGCGATCATCCGCATCGCGCCATGCAGGGCGGAGGCATGGACGCCGCCGAGAAAATCATCGAGCAGATCGACTGCGTGCATGCGCACCAGAACCGGCTCTGGGCCGCCAAGATCGCCCTTCACCAGCGCCAGATGCTCGGCATACTCGATGGTTGTCGCATAGACGATGAGCCGCCACGGCCCGCCGATCGCCTCACGCAGCACGCCCTCCTCGACGCGGCGCACCAGTTTTTCGGTGCGGCGGCGATAGGCGATGAGGTCGGCGATGGTGCCGAGCTTGAGGTTGTGGTGCTGGGCGAAGGCGATGAGGTCGGGCAGGCGCGCCATGCTGCCGTCATCGTTCATGATTTCGCAAATCACCCCGGCGGGATAAACGCCGGCGAGGCGGGCGATATCGACCGCCGCCTCGGTGTGGCCGGCGCGCACCAGCACGCCACCCTCGCGCGCCATCAGGGGGAAAACATGGCCGGGCGTGGTGATGTCGCCGCGCGTCGCCTCGGGGTTGATGGCGACCGCGATGGTATGCGCGCGATCGGCCGCCGAAATGCCGGTGGTGACGCCCTCGCGCGCCTCGATCGAAACGGTGAAGGCGGTCTGGTGGCGGGTGCCATTCGACTGGCTCATCAGCGGCAGGCCGAGCTGCTCGACCCGCGCCTGGGTGAGGGCGAGGCAGATCAGCCCACGGGCGAAGCGCGCCATGAAATTGATCGCATCCGGGGTCGCGAACTGCGCCGGGATGACCAGATCGCCTTCGTTCTCGCGATCCTCGTCATCGACCAGGATGAACATCCGCCCCGCCCGCGCTTCCTCGATCAGCTCCGGCAGGGAAGAAAAATACTGTGAAATATCAACCGATTTCAGAGCTTCTTTCATGCCCCCTCCTGGAGCCGCGCGACATAGCGCGCGAGCAGGTCGATCTCGATATTGACGCGATCGCCCGGTGCGAGACGGGAAAAATTCGTCACCAAGGCGGTATGGCCGATGACGTTGACGGCGAATTCCTCGCCCTCGACCGCATTCACCGTGAGCGAAACGCCATCGACGGCGACGCTGCCTTTTTCGGCGACGAAGCGGGCGAGGGGTCGCGGCAGGCGGAAGCGCCAGCGCGTCGAGCCGCCCTCCGCCGCGGCACTCAAAATCTCGGCCACGCCATCGACATGGCCGGAGACGAGATGCCCGCCCAATTCATCGCCGAGCCGGAGCGCGCGCTCGAGATTGACCAGCTGGCCGGGGCGCCAGGCGCCGAGCGTGGTGCGCGCCAGCGTCTCGCCCGAGGCCTCGACCGCGAACCAGTTTTTCCCCACGGCGACGACGGTGAGGCAGCAGCCCGAGCAGGCGATCGAGGCGCCGAGCGGGATGCTTTCCATCTCCGGCCATGGCGCCGCGATGGCGAGGCGCGTATCCCGCCCATCCTGGCGCGGGGTGATCTCCTGGACGGTCCCGAGCGCGCTGATAATGCCCGTGAACAAGCTATCTTATCCTTTTGAATTCAGTCAAGACATCCTCCCCAAAAGCCGTGATCCGCTGGCGCGCGAAACGCGGTGTGCGGGCCAGTTCGCTGACCCCAAAAGCCTGCGCCGCCGGCCAGCCATCGGCGCCCATGACGGTGGGCGCGTGAAACCAGGCGAGATGATCGACAAGATCGGCGCGCAACAGCGCGGCCGCAAGCTGTGCGCCGCCCTCGACCAGCACCCGCGTGAGGCCGGCGGCGCCGAGGGCTTGCAGGCCGGCGGCGAGATCGATGCCGGCCACCCCGCTCGGCAGTTCGAAAAGCCGCGCGCCGAGATCGGTGAACACCCGCTTGCGCGCTGGGTCGGTGCGGGCATCGATGAGGAACCAGGTCGGCGCTTCCGCGATGCTTGCCACGACGCTCGCGGTAAGCCGGGTGCGGAGATGGCTGTCGGCGATAATGCGCACCAGTGGACGGGTGCGGAAGCCGGGCAGGCGGCAGGTCAGGCGCGGGTCGTCGGCGAGCAAGGTGCCGACACCCACCATCACCGCGTCATGCACGCCGCGCAGCGCATGGCTGGCGCGCCGCGCCAGCTCGCCGGTGATCCATTGGCTCTCGCCGCTTCGCGTGGCGATCCGGCCATCGAGGGTGGAAGCGAGTTTCAGCGTCACCAGCGGCCGCCCGGTGAGCACCCGGCTCAAAAACCCCCCCGTCAGTTCCGCCGCCTCATCGGCGAGCACACCCTCGCTGACCGCGATCCCGGCGGCGCGCAGCGCGGCGAGGCCGCCGCCATCGACGCGCGGATCGGGATCGCGGAGCGCCACCACGATGCGGGCGATGCCGGCTTCGATCAGCGCGGCGGCACAGGGCGGGGTTTCGCCCCAATGGCAACACGGCTCGAGCGTGACATAGGCGGTGGCGTCACGCGCCGCCGCCCCGGCTATGGCGAGCGCCTGGGGCTCGGCATGCGGGCGCCCGCCGGGGGCCGTCGCACCTCGCCCGATGATGCGCCCGTCGCGCACGATGACGCAGCCGACCGCCGGGTTGGGCCAGGTCTCGCCCAGACTCCGCCGCACCAGCGCGAGCGCTGCGCGCATGCCCGCCGCGTCGTCAGCCAGGCTCATCCAACGAGCCCAGAAACGCCTCGAAATCCTTGGCTTCACGGAAATTGCGATAGACGCTGGCGAAGCGCACATAGGCCACTTCGTCAACCTCGCGCAGCGTCTCCATGACCAGCTCGCCGATCTGCTGGCTGGCGATATCGTTCTCCCCGCTCGCCTCCAGTTGGCGGACGATGCCATTGACGATGCGCTCGATGCGCTCCTCCTGGACCGGGCGCTTGCGCAGCGCCGTGCGCACCGAGCGGGCGAGCTTGTCGCGCTCGAACGGCACCCGCCTGCCATCCACCTTGATCACCGTAAGCTCGCGGAGCTGCACCCGCTCGACGGTGGTGAAGCGCTGGCTGCAAGCGGCGCAGAAGCGCCGCCGGCGGATCGCGGCACCATCCTCCGAGGAGCGGCTGTCCTTGACCTGGGTATCTTCGTGCCCGCAAAACGGACAGCGCATTGCTCCTCAGCGCGCCTGATAGATCGGGAAACGAGCGCAGAGTTCGGCGACGCGGGCGCGTATTGCGGCCTCGGCGGCGGCGTTGGTGCCGTCATTGCTGCGCGCCAGGCCATCGAGCACCGCGCCGATCATCTGGCCGATCTCGCGGAATTCGCCCGCGCCAAAACCGCGCGTGGTCGCGGCCGGGGTGCCGAGGCGGATGCCGGACGTGATCGCCGGTTTCTCGGGATCGAACGGAATGGCGTTCTTGTTGGTGGTGATGCCGGCGCGCTCCAGGGAGGCTTCCGCGGCCTTGCCGGTGACGCGCTTGGGGCGGAGATCGACCAGCATCAGATGGCTGTCGGTGCCGCCGGTGACGATCGCCAGCCCCTCGCCCACCAGGGTCGCGGCCAACACCTTGGCATTCTCCACCACCGCCTGCTGATAGGCGCGGAATTCCGGGCGCAACGCCTCGCCGAAGGCCACTGCCTTGGCGGCGATGACATGCATCAAGGGCCCACCCTGGAGGCCGGGAAACAGCGCCGCGTTGATCTTTTTGGCGAGTTCGGGATCGTTGGTCAGCACCATGCCGCCGCGCGGGCCGCGCAGTGTCTTGTGGGTGGTGGTGGTGACGACATGGGCGTGCGCGAGCGGGCTCGGGTAGAGCCCGGCGGCGACGAGTCCGGCGAAATGCGCCATATCGACCATGAACCAGGCGCCGACCGCGTCGGCGACCTTGCGGATGCGGGCAAAATCGATGATCCGCGGATAGGCCGAGCCGCCGGCGATGATCAGCTTCGGCCGCTCGGCGAGAGCGAGACGCTCCAGCCCCTCGTAATCGAGCAGACCATCCTCGCGGCGGACGCCATATTGCACGGCGCGGAACCATTTGCCCGAGAGGTTGGGCGCCGCGCCATGCGTCAGATGGCCACCGGCGGCGAGGCTCATGCCGAGGATGGTCTCGCCGGGTTGGAGCAGGGCGAGGAACACGGTCTGGTTGGCCTGCGCCCCGGAATGCGGCTGGACATTGGCGAATTCACAGTGGAACAGCGCCCGCGCCCGCGCGATCGCCAGATCCTCGGCGACATCGACGGCGGCGCAACCGCCGTAATAGCGGCGGCCGGGATAGCCTTCGGCGTATTTGTTGGTGAGCACCGAGCCCTGCGCTTCGAGCACTGCTCGGGAGACGATGTTCTCGCTCGCGATCAGCTCGATGCCGTCCTGTTGGCGGGCGAGTTCCGCCGCGACCACGCGGGCCAGTTCGGGATCGGCGTCGGCGAGGGGGGTCGTGAAAAAACGCGCCCTCTCCGGCGCGGCGTTCTCGGCGCTCATGATGTCTTGGCGCAGGATATCTGGGCTCATGATATCTGGTGACTTTCTCCGCAATGCCGCGGGCGCTTTAGCATGCCTCGGGCGGCGAGGAAATCGCCCGCGCCCGCGCCCGGCTTCACGGCATGCCGCCTCCCATGCCGCCGAGACCGCCGCCGCTGCCGGGCACCGTGCTGCCCATGCCGGCGGCGCTGCCGCCCAAACCGCCCATCATGCCGGCGAGCGGATTGACCGAGCCGATGCCGCTCATGATCTGGTCCCAGGCCGAGATATTGCCGCCCGGCGAGGGGGTGATGCGGTCAACCACCGAGACCGGCAGCGCGTCCTTCTGGCTGAGCGTTTTGACCGCGCGCAGCACGCCTTTGTCGTCGAAGCTCAGTACCACCACTTCCTGGCGGACGACGTGCAGCGTGCTCGCGACCACGGGCTTGGTGATCTCGCCGATATAGATCCAGGTATTATCGTCGAAACTACCCTTGGTGGTTGGCGTGCCGAGCAGCGACTGCGCGTCGGCGCGGGTGGAAACGCCGGGCACCAGCTCACCTAGTTGATCGACATCGATCGGATTACCACGGACTTGCGTGGGCGGCGCAAACGGCCCGCAGCCGACGCAAAGGGTGAAAAGCGCCACCGCCGCCAGCCGCCAGGGGACATGCCACCCGGGGATATGCCACCCGGGGACATGCCAAAGAAGCGCGCGCCAGGGGCGCGCCTGGCGGGCGAGGTGGGGAAGGGGGGGCTGCCCGGGCCGAAGGCGGCCAAGCCAGGGCATCCGGGACGGAGATTGGGTCATCATCGGTCCTCGGCGGCGGAAAATCATCGGCCTATGTTCGCGGCGGGCCCGCAATTGACCCGCCTCGCGCTCGCGCTATGTCTTGCCGCGCGCGGGTCGGAGATATTTTCGGCGATCAGGACCGGGCGCGCAAGACCGGCGCGGGCCGGGCGCTTCACGCCGCGAATGAGGGACAAAAACTGATGGCGGGATGGGTGGGATGGCGGCGTGGGCGGATCGAGCGGGCGGGTTTCGCGCTCTATAACCGCGCCGTCGCGGCGGGGCGGGAGATATTCTTCTACGAAACTCTCGGCGTGCCCGATACGCTCGATGGCCGATTCGATCTCGTCGGCCTCCATGTGGCGCTGCTTATCCGCCGCCTGCGCCACGACGTGGCCCCCGGCCCGGCGCTCGCCCAGGCGGTGTTCGATGCGATGTTCAGCGACATGGATGTCAATCTGCGCGAACTCGGTGTCGGCGATCTCTCGGTCGGCAAGCGTGTGCGGGCGATGTGGGAGGCGTTTCATGGCCGCGCGCGCGCTTACGAGACGGCGCTCGACGACGCTGATCCGGCGGCGCTCCCCGCTGCCCTGGTGCGCAATGTCTGGCGCGGGCGCGAGACGAGCGTGATCGCCGAGGCGGCGCGGCACCTCGCCGCCCTGATGCGCGCCGAGGACAGCCATCTCGCTCGCCAGGGGCTCGCTGCCCTCGCCGCCGGCGAGGTGAATTTCCGCGGCCCCGCGGCGCTCGCGGAGCGCCCGTGATCGCGCCCGAATTCCATCGCCCGGAGCGGCGCTCGGCCCTGCCGGCGGCCGGCAAGCTCGTCGAAATCAAGGCCAGCCCCGAGGAATGCCGCGCCCTGGCCGCGCGGTTTGGCCTGCCGGAGATCCACGAGCTTGCCTGCGGCTTTCACCTGCGTCCCGAAGCCGCCGGCACGGTTCTGGCGGAGGCCCGGCTCACCGCCCGCGTCGGCCAGGTCTGCGTGATCAGCCTTGAGGTTTTCGCAACCACGCTGGCCGAGGATTTCGCCGTCCGCTTCGTCCCCGAAGGCGCCGAGAGCGACAGCGTCGATCTCGACGCCATCGATGAGATCGCGATGGTGGGCGGCATACTCGATCTCGGGGAGGCGGCGGCGCAACAATTGGCCCTTCTGCTCGACCCCTACCCGCGCGCACCGAACGCCCGCCCGCAAGAGGGCTATGCGATCGGCAGCGACGAGGAGGCGTGAGAGTTTGAAAAAGAAGGCTATGCTTGCGTTACCTGTTGGCAGATTGGGATTCCGAGGGCCGAACGCAGCCAGTCCTGCGGTTCCGGGTCATTTCCGAGCGCTTCGACGGTACGGCGCCAGCCGAGATAGCGATCAAGGTATTT